>Ga0208684_1000760_pt1 | contig 20700 bp, 30 predicted proteins | sample MalvireepMed_b05_FD_184245 | JGI IMG/M metagenome (GOLD analysis project Ga0208684, IMG submission 184245) | Marine viral communities from the Global Malaspina Expedition - Malaspina viral metaG DeepMed_b05 (SPAdes) (version 2) | ecosystem: Environmental > Aquatic > Marine > Oceanic | place... | reverse complement strand
GAATAATGGATTATCAAAAAACAATTAGCCTATACTCTGATGATATAGGCAAAGTCCAGTATATTGACCACATGGGCACTGATCTCACAATTGTGAACAGTGCTCGCGTTTCATTTGGAGTCGAAAAGGAGGAACTCGATGATAGAGATAAGAAACTCGTTAACTATCTTGTTAAACACAGACACACGAGTACGTTCGAGCACAACGTGGTTACCTTTAAGTTTGTCGTTCCTCTTTTTGTGCGTTCTCAACACATGCGACATAGGACCTGGAGTTACAACGAAATTTCCAGGAGATATACAAATAAAAATATTACTTTTTATAGCCCAATGTCATTCCGTACTCAGCATAAGTCCAACAGGCAATCTTCTAACCAAGACGAAATAAATCCAATTTTGTATCCAGATTTATCTGACAAAGATTTCGGAATAAGATGTGCGGAAGTTTTAAGGTCTCACAATACTGCCTGTTTGAGGCTTTTTAATGATCTGCAATCATCCGGTGTTTGTCGTGAACAGGCTCGCATGGTATTACCACAGAATATGTATACCGAATATTATGGCACAGTGAATCTCAATAATCTTCTGAAGTTTATTGATCTTAGAACGCACGAAGGCGCGCAGTGGGAGATTCAAAAAGCAGCAGAGGCTTGCTTGGATATCGCAACCGATCTTTGGCCTCATGCAGTAGGTGCGTTTAGAGAACAGAGATGTGTTTAAAAAAGGAGACTTGTTTAAATTCAATGAACATGGTTTAGATTTGTTTAAATTTATTACTGGCTCAATTGGTGTAATAGCTAGTGATTCGAAAAAGATGTATGAATATGATTTTCACACAAAACCAGAAAAAACAGAATTTTATGCATACAATATATTAGTTTGTGGTCAACTATTTACAGACGTACCAGAAGAGTTTCTAGAAAGGATTACGCAAGATGAAAAAGATATTAAAAGAATGGAAAAGTTACCTAAATGAAGAATTGACTCAAGAAGATTTTGAGAAAAAATTTGTTGATGATTTTAGTTATTCAATCCAAGATCGCGCCTTTATGCAGATGGTTTCCGAATCCAATTATAGTCTTGAAGGTTTACCAAATCGAATTATTGGTCAATTATATGCTGGGATTTCTCACACGTGGTTTACACACTTCGGCTTGGAAGGCGCTAAGTTCGTTATCGAAGAAAAAATTAATCGATATTTGGAAGGCCTCCCAGAAGATCATTTACAATATTTAAAAGATCATTTTGATGAAATTTTTGATGATTTAGCTGCGCAAAAAATGCGCAGAGCAGATGTAAAATACAAAAGAAAAGTGGCCTATCTAGGCCGGCATCAACTTATGGATTGGTGGATAGCAGATGATGGTATTGATTTGTTTCGTGGTCTTCTAACAGCAGCCATCGATCATTAATGGAGGGTAAGTGAGAGAATTAAATTTATATTTTAACCAACTAAACATCGGACGAACACTCACCTGCCTTTTACATTCATTCAAAACAGAAACCGCTTGTATTTTAACAAGTCCAATTCCGCCATTTAAATTTGATCATTATATTTCGGAATATGATTTTTCTTTTTTAGGAATCGACCAGGCAAACCCACAACAAGTGTGGGATAGGTTGTGCTTTTTGTTAAGCATGTCAGGCCTTTTGTTATTCCCCAATAATATTTCCAAAGCAAGAATAGGGGATAATGTAGTAGAAATTGTAACGAATAACAATCAGAAGATATTTATTGAAGCACAACAGATCAATCTTTTTGATGATGAAGAAACTGGCTGGTTTTATGTTTATGACTATTTTGATTGGAGATCGGGTAGTCCCCATCAACAAGAGTTTATAGACGATTTAGATGATAATTTTATTAAAAAAATTATCTTTTATTCATCCGAAAGAGACAGAGTTAGCAAAAATGTTAAAGACATAGTTGGTGTATCTTTTCTGCAGGATAGTGAATTAGACGATTTGGAAACTTCTCCGATTTATTCAAGATTAAAGATCTTAAGAATGATGAAAAGAGCGGGGATTAAAGGAAGAGCAACGGGTTACAATTCTCGTGGCGTGACAACACACGTGGCCCCTGTTATTGAATTTAATAAAAGGATTATAAAACCACATTTTAAACCAACAATTTCTTTCAATGATGTTTACGAGATGGAAACGACAAAAGGATACACGTGGAAGTTACTAGAAAAGATAACACAAAATACTTTCAATTAGCTGGAATAGTTCCTGTAGCAGGACAGTCTTTGGATTTTGAACAACTTTGGCCAGACTGCTTAATGCCAATCGCTCCTAATTTTACTTTATTGGAAGCCGCAGTGGCTGAGTGCGCCTGGGCTGGCTGTGACACTATATGGATTATCTGCAACGATGATATCTCCCCTTTGGTTCGTAAAAAAATTGGAGATTTTGTTGGGGATCCTGTTTGGGCATACCGCAAATTTGATAAATTTCCCAATGATAGCAAAAGACAGATCCCAGTTTATTATATCCCAGTTCACCCGAAAGATAGGGACAAGAGGGATTGCCTTGCCTGGTCTGTAATACACGGCTCCCTTTCTATTTTTAAAATAGCGGATGAGATTTCCCGGTGGGTTATTCCGAATAAATATTACGTTAGTTTTCCTTACGGGTATTTTCCAGCTTGGCAATTGCGTGAACATAGGGGATCGATATCTTCATCAAAAAATATTTATTTAACGTCAAACGGAAAATCAATGAAGGATAATTTTTACACGTCTTTTACATTTGGGAAAGATGAATTTATTGAGTTTCGCCGTGTAATAAGAACTGGCACCGGAAGATGGAAGCCCGGTGTTGATTACCGGGAATACCAAGCTTTACCTATCGAAGAAAGATGGTCTGCAAGATTTTTTGAAGTAGAAAAAGTTTTTGAACCTTTTAAAACAGAAGAGGCAACAGAAATAAAAATAGACAATTATTGGAATATTGGATCTTGGCAAGAATACAAGCAGTTCATGGTCGGAAATGTTGATAAAGAGATAAAAAGACCAACCAAAACTATTTTATTGAATCAAATACACAAACCTCTATCGAAGAACTATTTACAAAAAGATAAAGAAACTACTTGACAAACTAGTTCGAACACGTTAACTTATATAAGAGGATAAGATATGAAATTGATAATGGAAAATTGGCGCGGCTTTGTGAATGAAAGCCAGGTTGAAAGTGTTCTTTTGGAAACCATTAGGAAGCTTGAAAATAATGAGAAACTAGAAGAGAGTGCTTTTAGAAATCTTGTGATTGGCATCGGACTTGGTGCTGCAGCCATGTTCTGGACTGCTCAAAACGAGAGAGCTGACGATATTGCTTCCGCCGTGGCTGAAATACACCAAAATCTACAAGACCTAGATGAAGACGAAACAAAACTTGCTGAACTTGAGGAGCTTTTAATGAGTCCAACCGCGTGGAACTGGAGCGATGACCCTTCCGTGGAGCAAAGTTATCCAAAAATAGAAATAGACGGCGTATGGTATACACTAATGCCTGATTCTTGGTCCATAGCAGCAAAAGTAGCAGCAGACAAAACAGCGGGAGTGGTGGATATTCCTGGCATGGCTGCAGGCGATGTACCAAGTGCTGCGGAATTGTATAAGAGTTTAAAAAAATCTGGGACAAAAGGGAAGGTTGATCTTACAAATTTTAAAGCAGAATTAGGCGACTACTTGACTCCAACGACAGATCACGGCTCTAAATTAGAAAGTCACACGAAAGAATTGAGCCCCAAGGGGTATCAAATGTACACGGTAGCTGTAGATGCAGATTATTTTGAAGCAAATCCCGACTACATGACTTCGAATGGCGTGTCAGCCAAAGATCTTTATATTAAATATTATTTTGGGAAGTATCTGGGAGTGGAAGAAGCCGCACAATTTGGTTTAGAGTTCCAACCGGCATCGTTACGCCAATGAAAAATTTTTTATCAAGAGTATTTGGAATGTTATTGGGGTATTATGGAGGAATTTATTTCGTGTATCCAGTAATTCAACAGATCATGGGCCCGTAAGGGATTTCGACTGATCAGGAGTGTGAACAGAGTGCAAGATAGGCGAGAGCCTTAAAATCTAAAACTAAACGCAAACAATAATTTGTATTTCGAAGACGCCATAGCTGCGTAATCGGGTGGCTGCTCCGAGCCATCTATCCAAGAGGAGCACAGCAAGAGAGTACTTGTCTAAAAACTAAAAAGACCCTGTTTTCCGAGGATTAACAGTAAAATAATTTTTGTGATTTGTTTGTTTTAAGAAACAAACTAAACTTGTGAATGACTTTGTTTAGACACTGGTGAGGACGCGGGTTCGACTCCCGCCGGGTCCACCACTTTGGAGGAAGAAATGAAAATAAGGGGGCGTAGCTCAGCTGGGAGAGCACTTGACTGGCAGTCAAGCGGTCATGGGTTCAAGTCCCATCGTCTCCACCAATTTGCGGGTGTAACTCAGTTGGTAGAGTATCTGGTTGCCAATCAGATTGTCGTGGGTTCGAGTCCCATCACCCGCTTAGATTTTAAAAGGAGGAAAAATGAGATTTAATCCATTAAGTGAATTGAAAAAAAGAATCATAGCATCTGGCGGTTTTTGCAATTCTCATGCTCATTTCGATCGCGCAGGGACTATATCCTATGAAGATTTGAAAGATACTGTTAACAATCATTTATTTGAAAAATGGAAGTTGGTAGATAAATTTAAAAGACAAGCAACGAGAACAGATTATTATCAAAATATTTCTTACGCCTTAACTCAACAAAGCAAGAGCGGTGTCTCTTCTTGTCTTTCTTTTGTAGATGTCGATCCTGTGTGTGAATATCGCGCTTTAGATGCTGCTATTAACGCAAAAGAACTGGCGGCTTTTTTAGGAATAGAACTTAAGATCGCTTGTCAGACTCTTAAGGGAGTAGTAGATGTCCAATCCCGTCGACTTTTAATGAATAGATTAGACGACTTTGATGTTGTAGGTAGTTTGCCGAAAGTAGATAGAGGGAGAGAAGAGGAACACCTAGAGATTGTTATGAGTTGGGCAAAGCAAACCGGAAAGAGATTACATGTTCACGTAGATCAAATGAATTCCGCGGAAGAAAAAGAAACAGAACTACTAGCAAGAAAAACCATACAGTACGGTCTGGAAGGTAGAGTCACAGCAGTACACAGTATTAGTCTTGCAGCACACCCAAAGAAATACCGTAATGAAGTTTATAAGATGTGTAAAGATGCTGATCTTTCATTCATTACATGCCCAACTGCTTGGATAGATCACCCCCGTAGTGAAAACCTATCAGTTACACACAATTCTATAACACCGGTAGAAGAATTAATTGAGAATGAATTACTAGTTGCGTTGGGAACAGACAATATCAATGATATTTATAAGCCATATTGTGATGGTGATATGTTAACTGAATTAAGGGTTTTACTTGAAGCAACTCATTTTTATAATATGGATGAGTTGATTAAAATAGCAACCGTCAACGGTGAAAAAATAATTTCCTAGGAGGAAAAAATGAAATTTTTAGAAAATAAATGGACGAGCTTTGCTTGTTGTGGTTTGAATGGGTTTTTTGCCATCCAGAGTTATGCGACTGGTAGTTGGATAATATTCGGCATCTGCTCTGCATTCACTATTTTATGTGGATATAACTTTTGGATTCGAATGGGGGAAGAATGAATATTAAATTAACTGAGGAGGCCGAGGTCAACATTTTAAGCCTTCAGAAAGAGTACGATGCTGTGGGAAAAGGTCTGAGATTTGGTCTTTCTAAAGCTGGATGTTCAGGGTATAAATATATTTTAGAATTTGAGGAGAAACCATTGCCTAACGATGTAGTTTTAAAATTTGATGATATAATTATTTATGTTAGTAGATCTCATTTAGAAAAACTTAAAGATTCTGTAATTGGTTGGAAGGAGACTTTGATGGATTCCGGATTCCATATCGATAATCCACAAGCAAGACAGCCATGCGGCTGTGGTGAGAGTATAAGCTTTATTTAGGAGAAAAAATGACTACGAAAAATGAAATACAAAAATTTATTGATGAAGATATCAACCCGGCCTTGGAGATGCATGGGGGATATCTTTTGATTCACGATTTTGATGAAGAATCAAAATCTTTAAAGCTTCAGATGGGAGGCGGCTGTCAAGGTTGTTCCTCTGCAGCCATCACCCTCAAACTTCAAGTTGAAAATTTTTTTAGGCAAGAATTCCCAGACTTGGGAGAGATTGAAGATATAACTGATCACTTCGCGGGTGAGAGCCCATATTATACATAAGGAGATATAAAATGAAATACAGTGATAAAGTAAATGATCATTTTGATAACCCAAGGAACGTAGGTTCTCTTGATAGAAATGATCCCAACGTGGGAACTGCAATCGTCGGTGCTCCAGCATGCGGCGATGTTATGCAATTACAACTGAAGATCAACGAAGACGGGATCATCGAGGATGCCAAGTTCAAAACCTTTGGATGTGGCAGTGCGATCGCGTCATCTTCTTTGGTAACAACCATGGTGAAGAATAGAAGCATTGAAGTGGCGCAGCAGATTCGCAATGTGGATATTGCCAGCGAGTTGGAGCTTCCACCACAAAAAATACATTGCTCGGTGCTTGCAGAAGACGCCATCAAAGCAGCGATTGCTGACTATAGAAATAAAATTGGAGATAAAAATGGATAAAATAATTTTAGAATATGTGTGGCTGGACGGTTATCACACCCCCAACCTGAGAAGCAAAGTGAAAGTAATGGACTGGTGTGTTGGCGATGATATCGCCCATTCTTTCACTTTGGATGACGTTCCTGAGTGGAACTTCGATGGATCCAGCACCCGACAGGCACCGGGAAATGACTCAGAGTGTCTTCTCAAACCTGTAAGGATGTACACCAGTGGGTGTAGAAGGCATCTAGTTTTGTGTGAAGTAATGAATTCGGACGGGACGCCTCATCGTACTAACCAGAGAGCCAAGCTACGTGACACATTGAACAACACCGAAGATCGGTCATTCTGGTGGGGCTTTGAACAGGAGTACTTCATTACCAAAGATTTTAAACCTCTCGGGTTCCCTGACGGAGGCTATCCTAAACCACAGGGTCTTTATTACTGTGGTGTCGGAGGCAACCAAGTTGTTGGACGTGAACTAGTCGAGGATCATATGTTTGAATGTCTTCATCACGGAATGAACATTACAGGAGTTAATGCTGAGGTGGCAGTTGGGCAATGGGAATATCAGTGTTTTAACGAAGACACTCTTAAGGCATGCGATGATTTATGGGCAAGTCGCTATCTTCTTTATAAGACAGCCGAAACACATGGTCTAGACATTAACATCACTCCTAAGCCAGTTACTGGAGATTGGAACGGCAGCGGCTGCCACACTAATTTTAGCACCAGATGGATGAGAACAAAGGGTGGGCATGATTATATGTGCGCTCTCATGCAGCGCTTCGAGGCAACTCATGAAAAACACATTGAAGGATACGGAGAAGGAAATGACAGGAGATTGACAGGTGATCATGAAACTCAGCGCATCGACACATTTTCGTGGGGTGTTGGTGATCGTGGAGCATCTATTAGGATCCCAAACGCGTTTAAACAAAATGATTGGATAGGCTACATTGAAGACCGACGACCTGCAAGTAACTGTGATCCTTATAAGGTAGCTAATTTAATTGTCACTACCACAGTGGGAAAAGACCATGACTAAAAAGCAAAAAGATATATTAGTTAAAGACCGACAGAGGATTGATCGACCGAAAAGATACAAGGTTGTTTTCTATAATGATGACTTCACGCCGATGGACTTGGTCACTTTGATTTTAATGGAAGTATTTAATAAGGGTACCCAAGAAGCATACGGTATTATGATGAAAGTACACAGAGGGGGGAAAGCTATTGCTGGTGTCTATTCGAAAGAAATTGCGGAGACAAAAATCACAACAACAAAAATGCTCGCGAGAGAACATGGATACCCTCTCCATGCGGAGGCAGAACCAGAATAAATCGTGTATCTTTTATTGTAAAAAAGAAAACCACAAATTGCGAGGTGGTCATTAAGTGTTTTCGTCGCAGTTTTATTCATTAAATTATGAAGTAGGTGATTTAGTTATTCTTCTTCAATCACTCGAGTGTTCAAATTTGTGCGTTTCGGTCGGCGAAGTTGGTATAATTGTCAAAATATATGATAAGGGATATGACGAACATCAAATTTATGATTGCAGGCTTAGACTAAAATGTGGCGGAGAGATAGATGTCTGGTTCGGAGAAATCCATAAATTAATTGTAGAAGACAATGAATGATCTTCCCGTAGAAAGAAAATTTAAAATTGGAGATCTCGTTATTTTTTCTGGAATATCGATGGAAAATATCAAAAATCAAATTGGAATTATCATCGGTACTCAAGTCATTTCGGCCTTTTCTAAAGAATATCTGATGAAACACCAGTGGTATGTGGCGCAGTTTGGAACAATGAAATTGATTGTTAACGATGTTATGATAACAAAACTTGAGCATGGAAAATAAATTTAAAATTGGTGACTTAGTGAAACTTAATGATCCTGCTGACAAGGATCGTAACATCGGAATTGTTGTCGCAATTAGTCCTCGAATGGCTCATATTGCTTCTCATGGTCGAGCTAATATAGTACAAGTGTACTGGCCTAAACTAAACGAGTCAGACTGGGAGTATGATTTTTTTCTCGAGAAATTTGAAGAACCAGACTTGACAAAAGACAAGAAATAGGTTATATTATTATAAATGGAGGACACAATGTACATCTGGAATTATGTATTTCAAATTTTTATGAAGCGCTATTGGGATGATGAATATAGATGTATCCCCGTCTTCATGAAGGAATTGGAAGGTAAAATGCTTGCTGACTTTAGACACACAGAGGCTGGTATCAACGCCATTATCTTATCTAACAACCAAGGTTTGTCGGATAGAGAACTAATGGGTGTCTTGCTACATGAGGCGTGTCACCATATAGTTTTTGAAAAGCACGGATGCTATGTGTATCCCCACGGTGACGAGTGGCAAGAGGAGATGAGACACGTTGGCTTTACCGGCAAGATAAATCGCTGGTCAGACGGTGTTGACTTCTTCACAGAAGAACAATACAAAGAAATTTTAAGTAAACTGGTTCGCATAACCGACTTCGAAGGGAAGAACGAACCGCATTCATTGGAGGAAAAATGAAATGGAATAGAAATAACATTTACGATAGTATTAAGTGGAAAGATACGGGTATTTTTTATCACCCGTATAAAAAGTCTTTTTTCAACTGGTTTAAAAAACAAAATAATCAATCTTTAAAAGAATGGAAATATAAACTATTCAAGCATATGCTGGAAGAAGATATCCAACTCATGAAAGAAGACAAGGTTAGACCAGAACACATAGAGACATACAAAACAGAGTTCCTAGGAATGGGGACATCTCGAGAGGTTGAGTGGTTCTGCGAGTGTATAGAGCATTACATCTCTGAATTCCCAGATTACAAATCTTACCATGAAAATTACTTATCTGGTTTTATTAAAGAACAAATCAATGATGTAGAAAAAACAATGCTTTGGAAGCCATTCGGCTATAGTTTTAAAGAAAAAACAGCCCTATGTAAACTCAGTGAAAGAGTTGCATGCTTTCAGCGTCGTCTGGATCGTCTGGAATCCTTACGACGCTACCGAGCACCACAAATGATGATAAAAGCACAACAAGAGGAACTCTGGGAAGCAGTGGAGAGTTTAAAAGTTTCTGCGACAGAAGAAGAAATGCAACTCCTCAGCAACCTTTATGATGATTATGATAGCTTCGATATACCAGCAAAATATAATAAGAAAACTCTTGAAAAATTCAACAAGAAAGCAACGATGATTAAAGAACTGTGGAAATTTTTCCTTTTATTAGGCGCCCCAGACCAAGACATATATCGTAAAAGTAGAAGACTACCGGGCGCCGGCTGGTCTAATCAAAAATAAAATACATTGGAGGACAAATGAATAGATTTGAATTGACAGACTCACTGTCATTAATGAAAGAGTTAGAAAAAGGAAGCGTGGACTTGGTGCTAACCGACCCCCCGTACATCATAAGCAAACCCTCCGGGTTCAAGAGCGTGGTGCATGGAGAGAAGCGTTTTGCCATCGAAACCGAACATGGAGAATGGGATAAACCCGAAAATTTTTCTTTGGAAGATTTGCGAGATTCTATTGTTGAGTATTATCGCGTTTTGAAAAAGCACGGCACTATGATCACGTTCTGTGACTTGTGGAAGATCAGTGATGTAAAGCGTATGATGGTCGATGCAGGCTTCAAGCAAATTCGCTTTATCGAGTGGATTAAGTCGAATCCCGTGCCTCTCAATTCAAGCCGCAATTATCTTACAAATGCGAGGGAAGTGGCTTTGCTTGGCGTTAAAGTTGGAAAACCAACGTTCAATGGAAAATATGACAACGGGTTATATCAATTTCCTATATGTCATGAGAGAGGACGCTTTCACCCAACACAGAAACCATATTCCCTGATGGTTTGCTTGATTGAAAAGCACAGCAATCTCGGTGATATAGTTCTGGATACATTTGCAGGAGCCGCGACAACACTTATAGCAGCAAGGGCAATTGGAAGGAACTACATAGGCTGTGAGACTGATGAAGAATACTTTCACAAAGCAGAAAAACGTCTAACTCAAGCCTAGTTACTTATGTAACGGGGGATAATTATGTTTTTGCTAGGAATTTTATTGGCTTGCGTTGAGCCTGAGACAGAGTATGTAACAGAAACTGAAACGGTGACAATAGAAGAGGACTTATGCGCTAGTATTCTGGGTCACCAACCTTGCGACTTCGCAACTTTTGATGAAAATGGCTCCGAAGTATACTTTAGCGACCTTATGGGCAAGCCGGTTATCTTAGACCTTAGCACAATGTGGTGCGGACCTTGTAATGTCGCAGCAGAAGATGTGCAAGCAGTACAAAATGCATATCCGGGTCTGACTTACCTTACTGTCCTCATTGAAAACTTCGAAGGGGATGCACCAATTTACACTGATCTGCAAGATTGGGAAATATTACATAACATTACCACTGCTCCAACGTGGGGAGGATCTAGGGATTTAGTCACGGCTGACCCTATTGAAACAGCCGGAGAATTTTATCTCGGCGGCTGGCCAACATTTTATTTCTTGGACGAAGAGTTGAGAGTTGTTGGATATCAGAGAGGTTTTGATCAATCTGCAATTGAAGCGTGGGCTCAATCTTTAATAAACCAATAGAAAAAACTTGACAAGTCGTCCTCAATGCGTTATATTATAAATATAATAAACAACATAAGATCATGGAGGACACATGAAGAACTTTAATAAAATATATCAATTCGATTACAACGGATTCTTTTCAATGATAGAGAAGATGGGTGACGACCTAAACACTCCCTCGCTTCGCTTTCTTAAAGGTCGAGCAATAGAAATAGGACTTTGTCAGGCTACAGACTTTAGGCTTATACACATAGATACAACCGGTTGTGACTTGCAAGACTCAAAAACAAAGGAAGATTTTGAATCTAAAAGTCAAAAGTATTGCCTGTACACACGCACAGGTAAACTAAAGAGAAAAACGTCGACAATCAAACTCACAAACACTTTGCAAAAGGGGCAGAACAAATCCCTCAAATGCTCATCGGACTGGCTAATAATTACGGACACCGGCAGTGAACTTTCTTATTCAATGGCAATAATAAGTTACAAAGAAGTGGTAGATAATTACAGCAAAGAAGTCAATGATGGGTTTACTTGCCAAATACCAATGGACAAATTAACTTTTTTGGTAAAACCTGAAGAAATAGAATTATTTGAGATTCCCGATGCCGCCAGTGCTAAAAAAGAAATTGATGAAGCATTAAAGAGGCTCACTGCTGCCTTTTTTAATAGAGGTGAGTAATGAATATAAAGACTGTATCAATTAAAGGCTCGAAGAGGAAACTGCTGGATGATATCCTGAAGTTAGTTCAAGAAGTCGATGGAAAAAACGTTCTTGACGGGTTTTCTGGTTCCGGCATTGTTTCGGCTTACCTGAGAGGTCATGGATATTTGGTTACTGCGAATGACAAGATGGTATCGGCCAACCTTTACTCTCGAGTCTTCCTGGAAGGCTTCAATCAAAAGAGAGTAACGGCACACATCAAGCATATAAATGCGTTGTCTGGCAACAATGGGTGGATAACAAAAAACTATTCTGGGTCGGTTCAAAGAACAATTAGAGGAACCAAAGGAAAAGTTGAGTCTAGGCCGCTGGGGTTCACCATCAACAATGCGATGAAGTTGGATATTGCAAGAGATTATGCTGATACGATAAAAAACAAGAAAGACAGAAACGCTGTTATTTTTTCTATTATAATGGCGATGAACAAAGTCTTCAATGGATCGACAGATCAAAAATCCTGTCTCAAGGTGTGGTCCCCATCGTCTTTGAAAGATGTTGTTTTTGAAATACCATCTTTGATCGCCGGTTCAATCGGAAGAACGTATTCCGGAAATGTTCTGGACCTCAAGAAAAAGGATTATGATGTGGTATATTTAGACCCGCCTTATACTCATGGTGTTCTGTACGATGCCTGTTATCATCTAGACAGCAGCGTTGCATCTTGGAAAAAGCCAATACTTGACACAGACTATGCAATTCCTCGACCGAAGGAAGTGTGCTTCCGAAAAAATAAAGCACTGGCCGGTGAGTTTTACTCTAAAGCTTCAGCAAAATCCGACTTTAAAAAACTTTTGGGAATGTTTAAGACTAAAAGAATAATTCTTTCTTATAGCGACGCCCCGAGGAATGTGCTGTCGTATGACGAATTAGTTGAAATTTGCTCGGGATTTGGAAACCTAACAGTAAAAGATAGGAGCCACAAAATATGCTCACAGTCTAATTCTCAAAAGAAGGTCTCAACCAATTTAAAAGAATTTTTCTTTATTATTGACTTGACAAATTAAACACAACGCGTTATATTATAAGTATAATAAACAACACACAAGAATCATGGAGGACACATGAACAAACAAGATTTCGTTGGGCTACATGCCCACTCTGGCGTTGGATCGCCTTTCGATGGCTTCGGTCATCCCCAAGAACATATGGACTTTGCTTTCCAAAACGGAAGCAACGCTCTAGCACTAACAGACCACGGAAATATGAATGGTCTCGCCTATCAGGTGCTGCATGCAAAGCGCATGAAAGAAGAAGGTAAAGACTTCAAACCAATCTTTGGTGTGGAAGCATACTTCATCGAGTCCGTTGCGGACTGGAAGATCAAACTCGAAGAACATCGAGCAGACAAAGACAAGTCTAAGAAGATAGATGACGCTCGCTCGGGTACCACCGTTGAGAACGAAGCAGAGTCAAAACAATCTATCAAATCAGAGTTGAATCGCAAGAGACACATAGTTCTTTTGGCGATGAATCAAGAAGGGCTTAATAACATTTTTAAGTTGGTCTCTCAATCATATGACGGAGACTACTTTTACCGCAAACCTCGCATTGACTTTGACCTCTTACAGAAGCATAATGAGGGCATCCTTGCTCTTTCTGCTTGTCTTGGGGGCATCTATGCGGGATGCTATTGGGAACACCGAGAAGAGAGTTCTGCGGCTGTTATAGACGCTATGCGGGACATGTCTCGTAAGATGCTTAATGTCTTTGGAGATCGTTGGTACGGTGAACTGCAATGGAATGCAATCCCTGAACAACACGAATTAAATAATTATGTTATTCAAATGCACGAAGAGTTCGGGATTCCCCTGGTTTCAACGTGCGATTCTCACTATCCAACCCCAGACGCTTGGAATGATCGAGAACTATATAAGAAAATAGGCTGGCTCGGTAAAGGCAAGCCTGAATGGATGTCTGATGAACTTCCGGAGGGTGTAGATGAAATTGGTTACGAACTTTATCCAAAGAACGGTGTGCAAATGTGGGAAGACTACAAGCGTTACTCGACTTCTTGCGATGTTATTTACGATGATGATTTGGTGCGCCAGTCATTGTTGGAAACTTGCGAAATTGCTTTTAAAAGGATTGAAAATTTTCTTCCTGATAATACTGTACGCCTCCCTAGCTTCGTCGTACCTGCTGGCCATCACCCTGCAGAATACTTATCTCAACTATCCTTCGAGGGTTTATTTAAAATTCTGTCATCGCGTTCTATCGAACGAGGGTCTTCCACTTGGGTGGAGTACACCGATCGCCTCAAGCACGAACTTGGAGTTATTTCGGATCGAGGATTTTCGAAATATTTCTTGACGATGAAGTCAATAACGGATAAAACAAATGAAGTACAATTATCAGGACCTGGGAGAGGGTCTGCGGCTGGTTCTCTTGTTGCTTATTCTCTTGGTATTACTCAAGTGGATCCAATTAAGTATGGCCTTTTATTCTCTCGTTTCCTCAGAGCGGATGCGACGGATTATCCCGATATTGATTACGATGTTTCCGATCCTATGGTTCTTAAGGAAATTCTTATTGACGAATGGGGTTCTAATACCGTAGTTCCAATCTCTAACTTTAATACATTGCAACTGCGCTCGTTGATCAAGGACATTTCTAAGTTCTATGACATCGAGTTCACTGAAGTCAATAAGGTTACGAACACGATGATGGTAGAAGCCACACCTCTGGCAAAGAAGAAGCATGGTATCCGTGCTGGAGTGTACACTCCTACATTTGAAGAAGTCTGTGAATTCTCAGAGACTCTTCAAGCATTCTTTTTAAAGCATCCGAAGGTTAAATCTCATGTCGAAGGTCTAATGGGTCAAATCCGATCGACTTCTCGACACGCCGGAGGTGTGGTCATCGGAGAAGAGTTGGATCGTTATATGCCTTTGATTGCATCAAAGGGAGTTCGACAAACTCCGTGGTCTGAAGGCCAAGCAGTCCGACAACTTGAACCAATGGGGTTCATTAAGTTCGACATCTTAGGTCTTGCAACCTTGCGAATGGTGGAGGAATGCATCGAACGCATCCTTCAACATCACCATGGAGTTGAGAACCCTACCTTCGAGGATATTAAAAAATATTATGATGAAAACTTACATCCCGACAAGATTGATCTGAATGATCAAGTGGTTTACAAAAACATTTTCCAAGCAGGAAAGTGGATGGGAATCTTTCAGTTTACAGAAAAGGGTGCTCAAAGTCTTTCGAAACGAACGCAGCCGATGTCGATAATCGATCTGTCTGCTATTACTTCCATTTATCGCCCAGGGCCATTATCGGCCGGTGTTGACAAGGCGTACGTAAAAGCAGTTCGTGATCCTCTTTCCATTAAGTATGAGAACGCAATTGTTGAGGAGATCACAAAAGAAACAAATGGTTTCATGATCTTTCAAGAACAGATTGCGCTTCTTGCTCACAAATTAGGCCGAGATATTAATCTTGATGACGCTAATTTACTTCGAAAATTGTTGACCAAAAAAGGCCTTGATGCTTCTAAGCAAGCAAAGAAAGAAGAAATTATGACCAAGTTTGTCCAAGGCTGCGTGGATAAGGGTATTTCTCGTGACACCGCTATGGATATGTGGCAGAAGTTTGAATACTTTTCAGGCTATGGCTTCAACAAGTCTCACGCTGTTGCTTACTCAATCATCTCTTATCAGACTGCTTGGTTGGCTACCTATTACAATGCTGAGTGGGCTTGTGCGTTCTTGGATAAAGAACCAGAGTCTCGTAAGGAAGCGGCGATTAACATTGCTAAGTCTTGGGGCTACACAATCAAACCATTGAATATTAACACCTCTGGTCGACGTTGGTCAACTTCCGACTCTACAACGTTAGTCGCGCCCCTCACGACCATAAAAGGATTAGGAGATGCTGCTATCGATGAGATCCTCGCGAAGCGTCCATTTACGTCCGTAGAACATCTTTTGTTTGATGGAGGGGTGGTAGCACGGAGACTCAATAAGAAGTCCCTAGACGCCCTTTGTAGAGCCTCTGCGATGGATGATTTGATTGATGACAGGTTTTATGGCGATAAGCACTTCTGGTCTGCAATTGTGGTTGATAAGCCTAAGAGCAAGAAGAAGCTGAATGAGAATATCGAGACATACAAAGCAGAGGGTTCTTTCTCAACAGCAGAGAGAATTCAAAACACACAAACCCTTACAGGCATATATCCCATTAATATGGTTATGTCTGAGAGATCTAATAAGATCATCGAACAGTTTAAGGTGCCCCCGCTTTCGGAGTTCGATGCAGACCTAGGTGTTGCTTGGTGTATTCCGATCAAAATCAATACCAAGAAAACCAAGAATCAAAAGTGGTTCCACACCATCGATGTGATCGATTCTAATTCAGTTGTTACTCGACTGCGCTGTTGGGGTATTGATCCAAGCCGCGACATTATTTATCTTAATAAGCCGTACGTTATCAAGCATCCAAAATATAATGAAACATGGGGGTTCTCAACTTACGGGGCCATTGACAGAAAATGGATGATGATTGGATAAAAAAAACTTGACAAACTGACATAAATCAGTTATATTATAAACATAATAAAGGCAAGGAGGACAGCATGCCAAGAATAAAAGAAAAGGAGTTAAAAGCCATAAAAGAACAAATGACGATTGCTTCTTCTAGAAGTGACTCGTTTGTTTCACTAAAAAATCGTAACGGAATTCCGGATCCGGAATGTTCTGAAAGAAAAGCAACGGAGCAATGTAATGCTCTCGTAAGAGAAATGATAAACAGGAATTACAACATTTTTGATATTCTTCAAGATTACGGCAGAGGGGCGATTTCAAGCACCAACGATACTCATTCAAAGAATAGAAAATTTGAAAAATTTCTCGGAGGAAGAGGCGACGGCGACCCAACGCCCGACACTAAGCATTCAGAAATCAAACTAACGAAAGTAGATGAAAAGCATATTTTACCATCTAGGAACAAAGTGTTTAATATTGGTGCAATACAACCCCGCGGAAAAAAATATAATTCATATGAAGAATCTTCTTGTTACGAAAAACATAAGCGCATGTTAATATCGTCCTATTCTGGTTATGGTGAAAAGTTCGAAGGTACTTTTATTTTTGAAGGAGACGACCCTCTGTGGTTTGATCGACTGAAAGAAGACTACGAAGCAATATTATCAGTGTACAAAAGCTGTGTCAAGAAGGGTATTAGATCTTCTAATTCTAGTATTGTTAGTTCAACATTTAAAACCCCAAATGGTTGCCTGTGTGTTAGAACAAATTCAATTATGTGGACAAAAGAATTTTTTGAAGAGGTATCAAAACATTATGACCGATAAAGTATTCAGCCTATTAAACTACATCGGCCACAAATCAAAGATACTAGACCAAATCTTATCTCATTTTCCTAAAACAATTGATGGAGTAATGTATGATTTATTTTCTGGTTCTTGTGTTGTTGGTTTGTCGACCGATTACGATGACGTAACTTTCGTGGATAGCAATGCACATTTGCAAAATTTGTATTCGCATTTGCAGGACGATAAGTTTCTTTCTGCCTTGGAAGCAATGATCGTTAAATACAACATGACAAACTCTTCAAAGAAAGCCAGAGCAGAGTACCTCAAAGATCCTAATATCGGAACTTGTGTTTGGCACGGTAAAGTTGTTCCCAATATGCACTTGGATCAACTTAATTTAGCCGGCTACAATTCTTTGATGACAGATTATAACTCTGGCAGTTTCAAAGGTCTTTCGAAGGCCTGTGCCTATTTGATATTAACTTTGTACGGAAGAAATAGTAATGTTAATGTTAAAAAAGATGGCAATCTGAGTGGGGGCATCGGCCCTCTTGATTTTTCAATCAAAGCCAAGAAGAAACTCGAAAACCATCAAGAAGTTATGAAAGATAGAGATCTACAATTCATAACCGGAACCTATAAAGATGTCGAACCGACAGAGAGCGACTTCGTTTACATGGATCCGCCTTATTTAGCCAGCGGTTTTAAATATGGAGGCTGGGCTGAACAAGACGAAAGAGATTTGCTCGATTGGATTGATGATTTACCATGTCAATGGGCACTGAGCAACGTTTTTATTTCCGGTAACACGAAGAACAAAATTTTGTTCGGCTGGGCTCAGTCAAAGAAAGTAATTATGATTGCTAAAAAATATAGAAAGTGGTCGACTAAAGGCAAATCCACAGCCCAGCGACAAAACAAGAAAAACGAAGAAGTATTAATTTTACCAAAATAAGAGGAATAATGGAACACTTAACAAATTGTCATGGCGAATGGAATGCCCTCTTCGCTTTGATATCATCATTGCCGATCATCGGCATTTGGGCACGAACTAAATTATATAACCATAAGGAGGAATTATGAAGTTTGTAGAAATTAGAAGCACTCAAGGTGAGAGACTAGCGGTTAATCCCACGCAGATAATTCACATCTTTCAGGACCCCACGACGGGTACACTGACAATCACTCTGTCATCGGACCGCCGCGTGACGACCAACCAATTTCGATCTATTTCTGAAGCAGTGCATTGGTGTAAGAACACGGATTTTGACACTAAAACAGTAGGAGCATTAAAATGAGCCCTCACGAAGAATTTTCCCAAATACCCTTGGCAATCGTCGAGGAGTATGAAGAGCCACGATCCAAAGAGCAGCATATGGGAGATTATATTAAATCTGTCAAGGCTCTAGAAGACGCTATGGAGCCGTACAAAGAACAGAAGCGAGAACTCAAGACTGAATACATTGATAACGGCTGGCTTACAAAGGAAGACATTAGTCTGACCGTGCGAGCCTATCGCTTACTTAAGAATGACGTAGACATGGAAGCACTCATTGATATCTATGAAAACCTCAAAGGAGATAAATAATGTTGATAGACTATTTCAAATTACGAGATAGCGCAAAAGACCCAGTCCGAGCAAATCCCTCGGACGCCGGTCTTGATGTGTTTTATTGCCCGTCGGATAACAGATCTCAATTAAAGATTCCAGCCGGACACTCAGTTGTTGTTGAAACTGGTCTTAAATTTGGTGTGCCCCACGGCTTTATGCTGGAGGTCAAGAACCGATCATCTATGGCATCAAAAAAGCAATTGATTGTTGGAGCATGTGTGATCGATCCAGGATATAACGGAGAACTTATGGTTAATCTTCACAATATAAGTAAACACCAAAGAGCAATTCATTCCGGAGAGAAGATCGCCCAAGTTGTAATGATCCCGATTATCCATTTCCGAGCAAGAAAGATAATGACGGACACTCTTTATGATAGCAATATCTGTGTTTCGAATAGGGGATCCGGAGGGTTTGGATCAACGGGAGAATAAATGAATAGAGCCCAACGAAGAGCGAAAGCAAAACGGGACAAAAGTCTCGAGGACACCGTAGGGATGTTCGACCTCTTGCCTGACCAATGTTCCTCTTGCACAGCGCCATATGATAAAAAAGATCGTAAGATGGTGACGTCTTGGAACGTTGTTGTGAGGGAGAAAGAAAAAATTGTAAGATTATACTGCCCGATGTGCTGGAACACCGCCAAGCAAGTAATTAGTAAGAGTAGAGGATCTTAATATGCCTAACAAGTACGCAAAGGACACGAAGAAGTTTACATTTTATGCAAAAGATAAACTGCATGCAAAATTCAAGATACGCATGCAGTATCATAGCCTAACACAATCAGAATTTCTTCGTGCTTGCGTTCAGGCCGTTGTTGAGAAGGATCCTATGATGGAGATGTTTATCGATCATTACAAAGAAGAAAACAACAGACAAAGTAAAAAACAAAGAGACCAGATAAAAAAAGACTCGGGTAAATCTCAAGAAATTTTAAATGATTTTGGCCTGGGTGATGGAGATATTGATAATATCTTTGACATTATTGCAGAAGAGCACCCAGAAATTTAAAAATTTCAGCACTTTTCTCATTCTGATGTCTATTTAGTTTGAAAAAGTCTTAAGGAGAAGAATTATGGCTAAAAAATTATTGAGTGAAGCAGCAATTCGTAGATTTGCAACTTTGGCTAACCTCCCCGTCATCAATGAAATGAGTTCTATGTATGAACAAGAGGAAGAACTGCCTCCGGAAGAGCCCGTCGGAGAACCGGTGGAAGAACTGCCCCCAGAAGAGCCGATGGATGATATGGAAGGAGGAGAAGATCTTGAATTGACGGATGAAGAAGCTCAAGCAATTATTGACCTTGGAAAGAAACTTGAGGCGGCTATGCCAGAAGGCGAAGCAGAAGAAGAGATACCAGGCGCCGAAGAAGAACTTCCTCCAGAAGAACCTATGGGACCTGTTGGTGAACCCGAGGAAGAAGATATCTTGGAAGCCCTCAAAGGTATCAACTACATCCCTGAGAAAAAAGAAATTGTAGAGGAAGTTGCTCGCCGAGTCGCAAAACGTCTTCTCCGAGCGAAACGAGCACAGTCTGACCTCACTGAGGCATTAGGAAGTAGACAAAATACTCGCGCTCGACGCCGACGAGCAAAAAAATAACTTGACATAAATTATTTAATATGTTATAATTAAAAGAGAGGGCTAACCTCTCTTTTTTATTTTGGAGGATAAATGTTAGAATATTTATTTTGTTTTTTTATCGGAGTGGTGACCACTTTATTTTTTAATTACGTTACAGCGATAGGTCATTCCATTACCGTCTTGAAACAAACACAAAGAAGCTGCGCAGCATTATTTGTTGTAAGCGAACAAGGCCTACTACAGGTC
>Ga0208684_1000759_pt1 | contig 20735 bp, 13 predicted proteins | sample MalvireepMed_b05_FD_184245 | JGI IMG/M metagenome (GOLD analysis project Ga0208684, IMG submission 184245) | Marine viral communities from the Global Malaspina Expedition - Malaspina viral metaG DeepMed_b05 (SPAdes) (version 2) | ecosystem: Environmental > Aquatic > Marine > Oceanic | place... | reverse complement strand
TGCATTTAAACTGTGGATGGTACCGTCTTTACTAATAAACACACGGGACTCAGCTCCTGACATATTTGCTATAGCAGTTACCATTTCTTCTATTACTTCTTTACTTAGGCTTCCACTTGTCTTTAATGATCTCTTTAAATTTCTTAGCAGTGATGACATTGTCTTTTCTTCATTAGTTATTCTTGACTTCATGTCAACTGCTATTTTCTTATAGACTGTTCTGTATGTAAATAGCTCTTCCCACAGTGAATTATATTTAAGACCAGGATCAGCTTTTACTTCAGCAACTTCACTCATAATACTTGAGTTAGGCTGTCTACTCATTCTTCTAAAACTACGCCACCTTTTATCAACTGAACCTTTTATAAACCTGTTCCTTTTTGTAAGTGTCGGGGAAAAAGACGCTTTAACTTCAGACTTATAGAACCCTTCTTTAAGTGCTTCTTTAAATTCTTTAGCATCATATCCAGTTTTTACAGTTGGTCTTGGCTTAGTTCCTGGTTTTTCAATTCTTGTAACATATGCATGGTATGTTTCACCAACACTTTCTTCTCCTTGTTTTACCATAACATATGAATAGGCAACCCCTTTGTGTGTGATAGTTCTTATATCTGGTGACTTTAGATTTTCTGCTCCATAATATTTAAGCCTGTCAATCTTATTCATGACTTTCTTTCCATCATGGGACTTCAGCCATTTACTCTTAGCAGATTTATTTGTTGGTATAGCCATTGGAACTATATGTCTCACTTGTCCATGACCTAAGTCATTTAGTAACTCATCACGGTATTTCTCTACAAGAGCCATCCTAATTTGATCGGTTGTAACATTAATACTGTTCTTACCAACTTTAGTCCTAGTCCTATCAGGATCATCTTCATACATGACTGTATAAGTGGTCTCGTCCTCACCTATAATTATTACCTTTTTGTTATCTCTATCTGTGAATCCATATAACCCATCCATAGATGAATTATTAACGGTAGCAGCTCCTGATATAATATGGGTTTTTATATTGTTAGTGACACCAGTCCTTACAGTCTCTAACTCAGCCTGGTATTCAGCATAAGCCTGCCTTGTATTATCAGTAAGTCTAAGTGACGACCTGATAACTCTATCAACAAGACCAAACCTATCAGCCCTAGCGGCTACAAGTGAAGGAGGCATAAGAGCTTTTTCAAAACTAGTTATACCTTTAGCACGTCTGTTTAACCCTATAATCTTTTTAACATAATCATGAATAGATTTAGGTCTTCTCATATGCATTATAGTTGTTGGAGTAATGGGTATGATGTACTTATCATTTAACATATTATAAAAACTTCTTATCTTAATATGAGGATCAATATGAACACCTCTTGACATACCTATTTCACCCCCCTCTAAAAGAAAGTCAACCATCATATCATGTAGTTTTTTATGATAATCATAGTTAATCTTAGCTTCTTTCTTCTGTCTCTTAGTCTTTGCCTGTTTAATAGGAATTTTAAATCGACTAGATGGCCCTATAAGTCCATTAACAGCAATTACAGTTTCATCTTCATAAGCTTTTCTTTGCTGTTGCACGGCTCTGTCTAATGCTTCGTTACTACTTACACATGCTTTACCCACAAATATCCTCCGCTTTCTTTTTCGCTACTGCTAAAGCTTTACCAAACTTAAATCCTTTATATGTCTCTCCTCTTGAATCTATTGGTTGTTTAAACTTTGAGTCCATATCTTTCATCATCATTTCCCAGTGTAGCTGTCCATATGCTTTTACCATTGGTTTATGCATAAGGTTTAATGGGAGAAGCCTTCTAACGTCTACTCTTAAAGCTGGCTTACCAGCCCTATCTCTTGTTGCTGTACCTGATAAATAATATAGAGTTGCATACATCTGAGCTCCTTCAGTTAATTTATTCCAATCATCTATATACCTATCAATAAGCTCAAGAAGGGGTTCATGATACTCAGGTTTAAGTCTAACAAATTTACCAGGTCTTGTTTTCTTTACATCCTTAAATATAGCTTTGAAGTCTTTATCTATCTTAGCCATTAAACTAACGCCACTTTTCATATCAGCATCTTTAACTTCATACTCAACAAATAAACTAGGCCACTGTTCCTCAAGTTTTTTCATAGCATTTACATGAGCAGTCCTATATGTTGCTTCTGTATATGTACCTGGTGATCCACCCCACTCGGCTACAAACTGGTCACCAGTTCCAATAGCATTAACCCTTCTATCATACTCTTTAGCAAGCATTGTAAGTAGTGTTTCGATTGGTGTTGATTTATCGTTTACCGATATACTAGTAACTTCAAATCCTCTATACCAAGGAACCCATTCGGGATGAGTAGAGCTTGACCTTCCATTAATATTGCTCTGTAGTAGTGTATTTCTTACGAGAGAGCTTGATTCTAGTATATGATTTATTCTAATACTTTCAACTATATTCTGATCCATAGATGCTTTCTCACCACTAACTACACCTCTACGAGTAGGACTATAGTTGAACATCTGCCTCACTGCTTTTAAGACATGTAACATACCTTTACCAGATATTCTACCTTTATCACTACGCTTAAACATTCTGTTTATAAGCATATTAAAGTTATATCCTATCTTAGAAAGTATTCCAAGACCCACATCATCTACAGCCAGTTGAAGTAAGTTAGTCATTTCATGCTCGTGTGTAGTTCTTAGATATAATTTAGTCTTTATATCAGGCATTTCATCTGCTGTTACTTCTTTAAACTTACCTTTTAGAAGCGTTACAACTGAATCACCTTGTCCATTAAGTGAATTAAACAACTCAAAATCATCTTCCATTAAAGCTTCTTTGTCAAGAGGAGCATAATCCATTACAACAACCTCAGATGGAGCAACAGCCTCGAATGTTACATTTTTTAACCTGCCTTTATCATCCTTCATCTTAAGCTTAAACTCTTTATATGCAAGGATATTACCAATTACCTTAGAGTTTGTTACTACTCCCTGTGAATTTGATGCAACAGTAATATCAGACACCGTTCCTAGGAAGTCTTTATAAGTCGTCATTAATGTATGTTTCTTTTTAGCAAGGAATATACCTGTGTAAGCTGTTTTATCACGTGCTTTAAATGTATCTGTTTCCTGCCACTCAATAAATGCTTTTTCAATTTGGCTATTATCAAACATTTCTACACTAACACTATCACCATCATAGTCAGCTTGTAGTAAAAATATATCTTCTTCGCTCATAAATAATACTTCACCAATCTTACCATGTCCAACTGTAAGCTCATTAATCTTACGCATTATAGTGACTGTCGGACCTGTAACTGGTTGACGTGAGAACTTAGCATATATAGGTCTTCTTTTAAGAACCTCATTTATAAGATCAATCTGTTCTGACAAAGGTTTACCTTCAAACTCGTCAATAGCAACATCAAATCCTTCAGTGTCTTCATATCTAGTTAGAATTTTACCAGATGTGATTTCACTTTCTATATATAATTCTTTAGCTCTTTCAAATACAACACTGTTACTAGCACTAACACCTACAGTTCCTTTAACTCCACCTATTCTTGGCTTAGTTTTAAGTATAGTCGACATTCCTCTTTGCTGTCTTGCTTTATTTAACCCATCATTAATGAATATATTATTCAAGTAAGGCTGAGCTATCGACATAACATATGGTAAATGCAAACCAACACCTGTCGGCCCGAACAGTTCCACAATCTCTTGAAGTTCTGTTGGGATTGCACCAGCTGTAACTGGTTTATAAATAGCATCCCTTAAAATCTTAGGGTTAGTATGCATATTAAATAAATCTTCAATCCATACATCACCAACATTCTCATAATGAGCTACTAAAGCTCTCATAAATTTTTCATAGTCAGGATTGCCTGCTAGAGCTGGGTCTAATGTGAGTTCACCTTCAGCTACAGGGTAAGCAGAGTTTTGTTTTGACCTTGCAGGAGTTGAAAACAACACTTTAATATCTTGCTCACCGAGAGTATGTACTTTATAAAAACCATCTTCATCAGACAACCCACCATGTTCGGCATCCCTATCAAATTTACCTGCTAACATCTTAGCTTCTTCTATTGATCCTAAATGATGGAACTCTTCACCTGTAGCAGTCTCAACAAACACTGTTTCACCTCTACGAACCTTAACTTCAGCAAACTTCTCACCATCTCTAAAGAACTCCATGCCTTCATAAGGTGTCATCTCCATCATCTTCAACCCTAAGTAATCTACTAAGTCATCGCTTAGATGTCTAATCATTGTCTTAGCTTCGTACATCTTGTTCTCATCCATACCAGCTTTACGACCTATTACATTTGAAAGGTCTTTAAAGAAGTGACCTGAAGACATTAGCCATCCGTCAAATTTATATGTACCTGCATAAGCTTCTAACGATATATTCTTGCCATCAATCTTTAATGTGATTTCTTCAGGATCAAACAGCATTATACCACTATCACCAAGACCCCAAGGTGTAGTCCCTTCAGCAAAGTCTATCCTTAGTCTATTAAAGTGTTCTCTAATACTAACAGGTTTGCCTTTTCTAAGTCTTAATAGATAGTTACTTCCTTTTACATTCTTCCACCACTCATGCCTACCAGCTTGTTGTGAGTATATTTGATTATTAGTTACAAAGTAGCTTGATGATTCCTCAACCATCCTATTAGACTGAGCCTCAGTCATAAATCCTTTATCAACTTCACCATCTAAATAACTTCTAAACCCTTCTTCATCCATTCCAGTAAACTCATCAGAGACTTTACCAATAAAGATTGCACCGTCAGTACTTCCTTTAACACCTGCAATAAACAACAAGTCATCGCCTTCGTACTCATGGTCTTCAGCAAATATTTCATCCCATTGTCTTATGTGACCTCCATTTATTCTCATATTAGCAGGGAATACGAACTCACGAGGCTGGTCATATTCTTTACCTAATTCTATATACTCCTGTTCTTTATCCTTATTATAGTTTTGATTAGAAACAACCTTTACAATATTATTATGAGGCAAATAAACAACTCTAGTCTTATCCTGTAACTCAACAAAGCTACTAGTCCTATAAGATGGCCTCTTTCTACGATTATTTTCATTGTTACTTATTTCTTCTGATTCAGATACTGTAAACTTAAACTCATGAGGTCTCTGACCAGCTGCTTTAGCCTCTTTAAATTCAGGGCTTTCAGGATCAATTACAAATAAGTCAAGATAAACTCTTTTACCAGCTGTGTCTCTGTCTACTTCTTTATCATATACTTTTATCCTTGAGTTAGACTTCGTAAAGAACTGTTTTAAATAATTCTTTTCTTCCCTTGAGTATGTTTTATCAATGTCAACACCTACTCCATCTTGATTCAGCAAGTTTTCATTAGCCCATATCTTTACTTCTTCAAAGAAACTATTAAATCCAGGTTCCTTATTGATTAAAGCTAACTCCACCATCTCTCCATGATGCTTACGATTTATATATCTACCAAAAGCTTCAATAAAATATGTATTGTAATGGATAAGTGATGATGCCCTATAATCATACTCTTGTGATACACCTTCTTTAGAGCCATCTTCACTAACTGGCTCTACATGAGATTCAGCCTCATCATATTCATATGACTGAGCTATAGCTGCTTCATCTAATCTTTCAGCCATTAAACTGACCTCCTCAGCAGTCATACCAGGAGTTAATCCTCTATAAAACTCTTCAAATATAATAGTCCTTAAATCTTCTGCAGTTAGTTTCAATGGAGCAAACATCTTTTTAAGAGTCAACCAGAACCTTCTAAACCATGCTTTTACTTTAGCAGGTACAGTTTCTAAAGCTCTTTTTACATACATAGGCCCTATAAACTGAGCTAAATATTCTTCGACTGCCTCCTTGTCATTACGAATATCAGGTCTTTTATGAAGACTTTTTACTTCAGGCAAGTTCTTAAACTTTTGGACTGCTAACCTTATTATAGGAGCTGATCCCATTACTTTAAAATATGGATGAAAGAACTCGTGAGGAGGTGTAGAAACTTTTGCTCTCTCAGCTGACCACTCAACTGCTACACCAAAAGCCCTTCCAAGCACTTTTGGGTCGCCACCATAAAACTCAAATGATTCTTTCAATCCTCTTTCAAGTGCAGCCCTAGGGATAACAAATGGTATTCTTTTTATAAGTCTTTTAGCTATCTTATCATATAATTCAGGGTCTTCAGCTATACTAGGCATAGCCTTCATAATTCTTTTTAGTAACGGCTCATCAAATTCAAACTTGATACCTCTTAAATTTTTTGTAGCTTCCCCACTTGTCTTTCTTTCTCCAGTAGGTTTAGCTACTACAGGTGCCGCTTTAAGTCTAACCTTAGGTATATGTCTAAATGTTAAACTGATTCGTTCTTGCTTCGATGGGCCTACTGCATGTTTATGCTTTAATTGAAATTTTTGACCAGGCATTATATAGACATCACCAGCGTCTACTGTAATTTCATCTTTAGTTGCTCCTGATATTGTTATCTGAGTAGAACCTCCTAAACTAACAGTAGCTACTTTCCCAATAGTCTTATTTTCACGAACAAATATTTGCTCATCATCAGCATGCTTACCTATACCTACACCTTTAGGAAATAGGTTTACTAAAGCACTATTATAATATCCACTTTCAACTCCTGTGGCTTCTTCAATCTGCCTTGCAAGATCAGAAAATTCTTTAGGCATTTTTTGTGTTTTATGAGTTATCCCAGTATATGTGTAATCTACAGGACCATACCAAGCAGAAGTCCAACCAAATGACTTCCTCCCAGTATTCAAAATAAGAAACTTAAGTCTTTGATATAATTTTTGAGTAGGTGTGATAAACTTTTTATATACTTCAATACCTGACTTAGTTATATCATCAGGTTTAGCAACCTTTTTAACTACAGGTACTTTCTTAGCCTTTACAGGTGGCTTAGTTACTGGAGGTGCAATAGGAGCGGCTTCAACCTCAGCACTTGACCGTGCAGCAACTGTTTCTATATCAGACCAGTCACCAGCCTTTTGATTATACCTCTGTATTACTAACTCTTTTTGAGCCCTTGTAACAGCAGTGTAAAGCCAACGTGGATCATCTTGAAAATAGTCTTGCTTAACAAATACTTTTGTCCACTCATTACCTTGTGACTTATGACCAGTAATAGAATATCCATAAGTAATTATATCTACTGATTTACTAAGGTTACCTTTATCATCAACTTCTAATCCAATACCATCTGGTGCAACTATCTGACCATGATATACTGAAGGAAGTCTAGTCGCTGGAATTAATAATGTCTGAATACCTTCATTATCAAATACATAAGAATCTAAAGACTGAAGACTAATAGCCCCTGTCTTTCTATTCCTTACTTCTATCTTTACTTCTTGATAAACAACATCCTTCGGAGCTTTTTTAATAACAAATGACTCACCGTTTTTATGAGGTCCATTAGCTATACCTATTAAAGACTCATTATCATTTATAGGGTTTTCAGATTTATCTCCATACTTAGTTGCCCTAGCCCTTTTATTTAAAGCATTACGACTAGGATTAGTAGCGACAACAAATACAACATCTTTATCTGCTTTTACATCACTTAGAAACTCATCAGTTGCATTATTAGTAACTTTAACATCACCTTTTGATTCTTTAGGTATAAATACTCTTTTAGTAGTTCTTAAAGCAGTAGCATATTTAAGTATATTACTTTTTAAACCTTGCCTAGTAACCTCTGTAAGTTCAATATTAGGATTTAATAAAATTGCTGGGTCATCACCAATAGGTTTTAATTGAAAGCTATCACCTATAAAAATTATAGAACCACCTTTAGCTATCACTTCTGACCTTAAATCAGCTAGCAATTCCGCATTAACCATACTTGCTTCATCAACAACTATCATAGAATTTTTACCAAACTCAGCGGTTGGTATCCACTCACCAGTTGCAGGGTCAGGAGAACCATACAACAATCCATGTATTGTAGTGTATTCACCTATGCCTTTACCATTCTTTGCACGTAGTCTTTGAACAGCAGTATTAGTTAATGCAACCATATGAACTGATTTTTTCTTCACAGTTGCATACCTAGCTATATTCTCAACTATAGTTGTCTTACCTGTGCCAGCATACCCAGCCATAACAAACATCTTTTCATCACCATCTATAACTTGTGATTGTATCATCGCTAGTGCAGCATGCTGCTTAGAAGTATATTTTAATGGTTCCCTTCTTGCATCATGTATATCAAAATCTGCTTTAGGTACTGGAGCAGGTTCGACTGTAGGTTCCTTACGTACTATCTTTAACATATCAAGAGGAGTTCCCTCTCTTAAATAAGTAAGCTTATTTGGTCTTGGAGTACCTGGAAAATTCTTTTTAGTTTCCATATCAAATAACATAGCAAACCCAGCTTCGTTTATTCTTCTGACATGGTATTCCCTTCCTTTATAACTAACAATAGTTCCTACTAAATCTTCACCAGTTTTTACTGGAGCGGGTTCAGCTTCAGGAGGAGGTGCTTCACCTAATATTGCATCTAAATCCCTTTTCCAATTATCATTAGCAAGATTAATAACAGGGATACCTTTTAAGCTAGCTAACGATATTGCCTGTCCAGTTCCTCCAGTCTCTATAGTTCTGTCTGTATGGTGTACAGCCCCGTCTGGTGTCCAAACTATAACGAAATCAGAAGGAGTATCTAAAGCCCTTCCAAAGACTTGATTAGTATTTCTAGCTTGCAACTTCCTACCATAATCACTTAAAGCTCTCCAATTAGGATGAAGCTCTTGAGCTATTTTTAAAGTTGTACTAGTCGCATCCTTAGCTTTATATATTTCTTTATTTTTTACAACATCTCTAAATGCTTTATCTGCCCCCTTAGCGTCACCAGTTCTTAGAGTATATCCTCTCTCCTCTAACATTACAGCTATTTCTTTCATTCTATCCTGTATCTCAGTAGGAGTTTCTCTACTACCAACACCAGTATAAGTCATTGTTGGTGTTTCCGACTTCCTTGGTAATTTTTTAAATTCTGGAGTAGATACTGGAATCCTTTGACCTCTTACAACTGGTTTTTTAGCTACTGCAGGTTTAACAGGAGGTTTAACTGCAGGAGTAGGTGCTTTTACTACATTAGAATAAGCTTCATCAAGAGCTTTTATAAATAAACTATCTAAACCTTCGCCTGTCCACCTGCTTTTCTTATCATAAGCTTTACTGATTGAATGACTAGATTCTCTTATAAAATTATTACCACCACTCTTTGTTATAGCTGTAACAAGTCTTGGATGCTGTTTAAGTTTATCAGTAATAACTTCAACCATTAAACTATAATCATCAGCAACTAATCCAATTTTATGAGCTTTATAAGCAGCTTCCGCATCAGCATATTTTTTACCTCTAAATACAACAGGATAACTCTGAACAATATTACCTTTCTTTTTAGCAATCTCTGTTGGATTTGTTAAACTAGCTAATAATCCTTTACTTTTAGATGATATATTACCAGCTGCTACAGGTTTAGCCACTGGTGCTTTAACAGGTGGGTCTACTGCAGGAGTAGGAGCTTCTACTTCCAGTTCTCCAAGTACCATCTTTGCATATTTATCATGCTTTTTCTTTTGATTAGCTATTTCACTTTTACTAGAACCCATCTCCTTAAATACTTTTTCTTTTTCAGACCACTCTTTTTCTAGCTTTAGTTTCTCCTGTTTAAATTCTTCAGCAGTAAGCTTTCTTGTTCCTTGCCTAACTACAACTTCAGCTGCTTGAACTATTTTCCCATCTTTCATTATCTGAGGTTTTATTACTCGGCCAATAATACTTTCGCCCTGTTTTAATGTATCATCTGGTTCAGTGCGAACTACTTTTAAACTTTTTTCATCTGAATAAGATTCTCCCTTAACGTCTTTTATCTCATAACCTTGATTCTTTAATTCTTCCTCAATAGGATTTATGATAGATTCTATATCAGACGTATCAGATTTATCTGCAGCCATCCTAGTTTTAACGCCTTGAACAGCACTTAATTTTTTTAATGGATCATCAGTCTTCTCAATAGCATCTAAATGTTTATCGTAAATCTTTTTATCATGATCTGTACGACCAGGGGGAGCTTCATCTGCCATCTTAGCTAATTGAGCAGGAGTAGGTTCAGTAGGGATTGGTGGTTCCTTAGGTATAGGAGGCTCAGTAGGTATCGGTGGTTCCTTAGGTATAGGAGGTTCTTTAGTAACAACAGGCTCTACGGGTTCTTTAGGTATAGGAGGAGCTTTCTTAGGTCTAGGAGCTGCAGATGGAGGAGGCATTTTAAATACATCCTTAGGAAGACCAAACTTAGCCATGTCTTCTCTAATCTTAGGAGACATCTTAGAAGGATCAAACTTAGTCTTCGATGTTACTACAGGTTCTTCAAGACCTATTCTTTTCTCAGTAGTGACTCTTCTACCACCTTGTGCAAATGCTTGCAAGTACTTTAATGCATCTTCCCTAGTCTGAACCTTAGACTTAGGATTCTCCTTCTTAATATGGCCAAGTACTTTATCAAGTAAGCTGGCCTTAGCAGCATCGTCCATCTTACCAATTTCTTTTACTACTTTAACTCCAACTTTTTCTAGTAACCCAAACAGTTTATCAACTGAAGTCGGAGCATCTTGTTGCTCATATATAGTAGCTTCAAGATCAGTAGCTCCTTCGCCTGGTGCAGCTGGAGCTAACTGCTCCTTTCTTATATCAGACATCCTTATTAAATAATCCTGCAGTGGATCAGCACTATAAGTTTCTTCAGGTTCTACGCCAATAACCTCCTCTTTTTCTTCAAGTTCAATTATCTTTTTCTCTAACTTTTCAGCCTTTTTTAGAGCTCTTTTCTTAACCTGAGTAGTGACATCAGTCACGGTTCCCATTGCCCCACCTAATAAACCACCAGCATAGAAGCTAGTAGCTGCTTCTGAAGGGTCATATATTTCCGTATACCTATCTAAATAAGTCTCACCTACATCTTGATAACCAGATTGTAAACTTACTTGATATAGATACTGAGTTAATTCTTGAATTGATTCAATAGCAGCACCTTCAACAAAAGCTGGAGCCTTACCCATAGCTCTGCCAAATGATGATTTCATATTTCTATATTTCATAACAGCTCTTCTGTTAATACGATCATAGAACATTTTACCAATCATATCTCTTATAGGTTTCTTAGTCGTCATTCCCATACGCTTAATCATTCTACCTGGTGCCCATCCTTCAATCCATGCGCTTCCTATACCATATGCTAAAGCTGAATGAGAAGCTATATGTCTAGCTTCATCTAAATCCAATCCATTTTGAATTGCATAATCAATAGCTTGATTAAACTCATCTGATCCTTCCATCATACCCATAGCAGTACGACCTACTAATAATCCAGCCGTAGGGCTTCTTGTAATAAGTCCAGTTGCAACACCAGCTGTAACAGCTGGAATAAATGTTCCTAATCCTCTACCAAGATTCCATCCAAGAACATCAAGTTTAAGACCTCTATCAAATATATCTTTAAATCCACGTAAGTCTTTTGTTCTTGACCACTTATAAAAAGCAAGTGTTTCTGCATCTAATAACGATACATTTTCAAGGTCCTCACGAGCTTCTTCTATCATTCTATCAGAAGCTTTCTTCCACTTAGCTTGACCCGGGGTTAACGCTGACTCTGGATATGGATCAAGTTCTTTCCACTCAGGATGTTTATCAAGCCAATCATCTACAATAGCTAATTCACTTTTCCATGATTCTAAGATTTTTTCACCAATAGGAGTTTTACTTTGCTCAGCTGCCTCAATCTTTGACCTCAACTTGTCAGCTCTCAGCATTTTAGAATGAGCTTTTATCTCATATTGTTTTCTTTCTTGTGGGGTATCTTTAGGCATTGTAGCTGTATGCATAACACCTATTAAGGCAGGCTCAAGGTCTATATGTTTCATAGCCTCCCACATTCCTGTAATAAGAGGAAATGCAGCATCACCAGGCCCTTTAGCCTCGACTGTTGCTATAAGTTTGTTTTGAAGTCCTTCTCTTTGTTCCTTATTTGGCATTCCAAAATCAGGAGAAGTCAAGATTAACATAGATATATCATCATCACTAACATCAACACCCTCTTCACCTAAGTAGAAATTTATATGTTTAAGCTGATCGTCAATTTTGAGTTTATCAACAACATTTAATGAGGTATCTTTTAATTGTTCTTGTAAACTTGAACGTTGTTGTTCGAGTGATGTGACTCGCTCTCTAGCGAAACCCCAGAGCTCAGGGTTTTTGTTTTTTATTATATCAGTAAGTTGGTATAATTGTAATGAATGTTCAGCAGGTACAATTTGAGTCTGCGGCATTATAAAATCCTGCTACCAGTTAATATTGAAAATCAATAAAGCCGCTGCCCTGACCCTGTGTCTGTACATCCATAAAATTATATAATTGGCCAACAGGTGTATCATAGAAATGTTTTTGCCTTAGAGTCTTTAGTTTTATATATGTTCTAGCTGCTCCAGACATAAACTTAGCTGCGTTCTTTTCTTTATCATCAAGACCAGTCATAAATCTACCTTTGAATCCTGCAGCTATAGTCTCAATATTCTCAGGGTCTGATGCATATGTTGCTAATATATCCATATAAGGTTCTTTTTCTTCCATAACTGTTCTTCTACCATAAGCTTCTAATACATCCTGAAGATTACTTCCTTCATCAAGACCAAGGTAGCTAGATTCCTGACTAGTTATAGTAATCCTTTCAAGAGCATCAGGGTTCCACAATCCATGACCAGAAGCGAAGTCTAATGTAGTACTAAGTAATTCAGATGAACTCTCAATATTAGTATTAAGTATTTCAAGACCACCTTCATCAGCTAATAATCTAGCAGTTGGTAATTGAACATTATATTTTGAAACCGCCTTCTTTAAATCATCAGGCATTGGAGGTTCATCTTTTTCTTCAATCCCAGCTCCTAAGAATTTTTGGACACCAGCCCATTCTGTCTTAATTGCTTCTATTGAAGCCCCATACTCTGCAAGATGTTGCTTAGCAATGTTTATTCCACTTGTTCTTGCTTCAGATTGTCTTTGCAATCTACCTATTTCAGCTAGTCTTGAAATAGATTTTACAGCATCAGGAATATTACCTACATCAGCATAGTTCTTAGCTTGTTGTAATGAAGCTTGTTGTATAGATGTTAAGTAATCAGGTTGACTAGGATCAGTTTGGAATTGTATTTGTTCCTTCTCCTCTGTATCATAAAAATCTATCATGTTATAGACGTTTCTTGTCTGTACAAGCTCATCTATCGTAGATTCCCAGTCATCCCTCAGATTCTTGTTTAAATAGTGAGCGTTAGAATACATAAAGTTTTCACCATACTTTATAAGATCAGTAACTGCTCCTTCGTTATATATACCACTTTTGTCAGCTCTTTTTTCATGCATCTGATATATTTCATCTTTTAAATTAGAAAGACTTTCAACAGCTAAATTTCTACCTGCTGCTAATTCTTTTGTTTCTTCGAGGCCTCCTCTTAATTTAGTTAAAGACGCTTGCACAAGATTATTATCTTTATGGGCTGCTGACATCTTAGCTACCTCACCTATTACTAAATCAATATCAGCAAGACTATCCATAAAATTAACAGAGCCAGCTATTTCTGCACCTTGAGCTATAGCAAGTGTATTATATTCTTGTTCTTCACGTAACTGTTGGGCTCTCCTATATGTACGGTTTGACTGAGCTATCCTTGATAAATTCATTACGTCATCCCCAAATACAGGCTTTGGCTCAGCAGCCGCTAATATTGCTTTTACATCTACTGGCATTATATTGTTTTCCTATTACGAAACATTAAACCATGAATGATGACAGCATCTGACCTGCTTGCATCATACCTTGAGAAGCTCCACTAATAGCAGACGACCATGGGTCAATAGCTGCTTTCGCTCCTTTTAATGATGCTAATTGCTCAACCACTCCTCCATATTGGGTTAAGCTTTCAGCTCCCATTTGTTCATATGGCAAAGCCATTTGTGACATCTGAAGTTCCATACCTGGTAAAGCATGCTGAGCTCTTGTCCTTGATTGTCGAGCCATAGCTCTCATCATAGAAGGTGAAGTTATTCCAGAAGCTATCATGCGTTGTGATTCTTGACCTGCTGATTCAGCGGCCTGACCCATTATCTGACCTGCCATATACTGTGAGTACCTTCCTCCAGGTCTATAAGCTTCAGCAAGTCCGAGATGACGTTTATGCTCTCCCATAAATTTACCTTTTAATGGATCAATTTCTTTTATAGCTGCACCTAATCCTTTTTGCTGAGATTTAGCCTGCCTATATCCAACAACTCCCCCTGCTAAAGCTCCTAATCCAGTCAACTCAGCCTGATGCTCTTGAAGCCAACTACCAGCCTGAGGGGCTGCTGCAGTGGTCTGACCTCCACCCAAAGGAGATGATGGGCCAGCTAACCCACTACCAGGCTCAGCCTGTCCACCAAAAGCTAATGTTTCTTGTCCTCCCATTGGTATATTGCTAATGTTAACATCTCCAAGCATACTAGCAGTCGGTCCTCCTGGACCTCCATAGGTTCTATAACTACTTCCAACATTAGGTCTAGTTGGTTGTTCAAGTGTAGGGCCAAAGATTTGACCCTCTGATCCAAAACCTCTAAGCTTTGCCATATAATCCATATGAGTAAGTTGATTTTGAGGGCTATCTATGTCCTCATACATCATTTGGAAAGGAGATGGAGCCTGTTGTTGTCGTTGACCATTACCAAGTCCTCTTTGAGACCACATAGTTTTGAATTGACATTCAGCTACTTCGCCATCATATTCATAACTATCACAGTATATTTCTTCATACTGCTTAGATTTAGGATTCCATTCAAATACTACTTTAGTATTAATTTTCATTATATATATTCTCCTACGTTAATTTACGCTATTCCTCTTTAAAAGAAAAGCCTGAAGTACTTGTATTGTCAGACCTTATCCATCCATCATCAGCCTTCATCTCTAAATAATATTTACTGTCAGTAGAGTCCTTAGTAACTCTCATATCACCTGTCTTGCCTTCATAAGTTTTCTTTTCTTCTACTGATTCGCCCTGGTTAACAGAATCAATGACTTCATTTAAGTCATCATATACCTGTGCTAATATTCTTTCTAAGTTATCAGCAGATACATGAGGAGCTCTTTTCTTTGATATTGACATATTAAATATTCCCGCTTGTTTTTGGTAATCTTCTGTACAACACGCCTACTGAATCAACTTTATGTGTAGACCCAGCAGCTTGTACAAGTTTAATTTGTAATGATTTAGATTTACTATGAGTAGACTGTACCTTACCACTTGATAATGAATCTGCAGGTGTAGTGTCTCCATTAACTCCGTAACTAATAGTCGGAGCAGTACCGTCACCAATGACATTTACATCATAAAGCTTTTTCTTTACTGTATCTTCACCCATTGTCATATACTTTGATTGCCACTCCCATAAGTCTAATGTAGTGGATGTGCTACCAAGGAAATGAACAAAATTAGTACTTGCATGAGTTACAAACATCTCACCATTTTTACCATGTAATATACCTTCAGGGCCTGCACTATCAGTAAAATGCAGTAAGTCCCATCTATTGTGAACTACATTATAAGACCATACATAAAACTTATTATCTGAACCTTTAAAAAATATCATAAAAGACTTACGTTTAGCATCAAACATAACTTTATGACCATAAGCCGGCTCTGTAGCATTATGCCATGAGTATGTACCTCCTGTTAATATTGGTGTTGCTATTGGTTTTGGTGCTTTACCATCATGTAAGTATATATTATTCTTATCACAATAGCACATACCATACTCGGTAACTACTACAGCAAAAGCCCCAGAGCATCCAGCTCCTTCAAATGTGTCTTCTACATAAAACCCCTGAGGATTTATCCTATATGTATTATTCTCATCAAATGCATATACCCTACCATTAAAAGAAGCTAAAGCAGTAGGTACAGTAGGCAATCTAAGAAAGTCAGTTGTCCAGTCAAACTGGTCAAAGTTATTAACTTTAGACTTAAACAAATAATTCTTAGCATCTGATATACCAGCTTTATAACATTTACCTACTATATGCATAGAGTTTATTTGTGTTGACAATGCATAGTTTACCATAGAAGTTTCAAGCGTTTGAGGCATCAAAGTCCTTGCTTCATATGAAGCTCCTATATTTAATTTTATATCTACAAATATTCCACGTCTAAAATCAACTGACGATCCCCATCCATTCGATACTTCAGCAAATTGATTAGCAAGAGGAATTTTCTGAACTAATCTATAAAATGATTCTGGAGTCACAGCTCCTACCTCACTAGCTTTCTGTGACCTATATATCATTAGATGACTAACTCTCTTAGATAAATCAGATAGACTATACAAGTCCATTGTAAGCTGTATATTTTTATTATTTGTTGGAGTATTGCTAAAAGCAAATGATAATGGTGACTCTTGATACTCATCATACATATATGAAAACTTCCAAAAATAAGTATCTGCAGCTAAAAAAGTACCAGTACCTTGGTCTGAACTACTAAATGCTACCCTTATTGATGATCTTTCCCTATATGCGACACTTGAAAATACTGATCCATTCCATATAATAGTTATATATCCACCACCACCATTTTGTTCAAAAGCATAAACAGCAGTTCTATCAGACTTTATAGCAAAAGATAACCCATCAGCTTCGATAGATGCTTCAGTATCAGTTACAGTTGGTGGAGTATCATGAGGAGAACTTGACGTCGCACCTCCAGCAACAGCCGCTTGCCTTATATCATCAACTGCATATATAGTTACTGATGTCGCAGATATCCATTTTGTAAAAAAAAGTTGTGTAGAGTCTTGAAAGAAACCTCCATTTTGATGGTTTACAGTGGAACCTCCACCAAAATCAGTATATGCTCCTCCCAAAAGAACCTCATGTATTTGCATATCTGTTGTTCCGCTAAGAGAAGTACCCATCTGATAATCAGCTCTTGCAGTATATGTTCTCTCAACAGTCCACATAATAAGACCTTTTTGGATAGTAATACCATTACTCGCACCAGTATCGGTTTGAACAAGAGTTGAAGTCTCATTCATAAATCCCATCACACCAACACCAGATTGAGCTCCTCCAACAAGGCATTGTTTATAAAGATAAAAGTCAGTCTCAGCTAAAAATGTTCCAGTTTCATTTGCAGAATCACTAATCAATGGTGTTCTATTTGTAAAAGTATATGATGAATTATCAGTCAATAAAGTAGCATTATATAAAAAGTCTCCATCACCGTCACCATTTATAATACCGCTTTTCCATGATGCAAGCCACATAACAGTGCCATCATCAAATAAATCTGAAACTGTAAACCCAGTACTAAGAGATGTACCTGCAGAAACAAACCCTGATATAGGATTTTCCTGAGATATCTCATTAGTTGTTCCCCACTCTGAAACATCTATTTTATATATAGTCCCAAATGAAGCATTATCATCATAAACCCATATATCTGATCCTGCAGCTACTAATGATAATCCTTGAGTACTAGTAAATACAGTAGCTGAAGCAGAATCAAATGCAGTAGTAGAGAATTTATATATTCGTGTTCCTCCAAACTGTATAGCATATACATAACCATCAACTGTAACAGAATTGTACATTTGAGGAAATGTGCCTGGTGCTTTTAACTCAGCATCTTCCATCTGCATAGTAACTGTTTTAGTAGTAAACTGTTTATGATCCACATATCCAACCCATTTAGGTGAATCAGAAGAACCTTTACCCATACCTACATGAACTTCTTTATTATGGGATTGCATTGCAACTTCTTCACTATCACCTAATTGACCTGCTGTTCCTGTTCTCCATCCATCAGCAGATCGAGCAGCTCCCATATCATTCTTTTTAAAAGTTGTAATTGTTACGGCTTCACCTGCTGAATCATCAGTAACATCATCATCAATCGTTAAAGTTAAAGCCCCAATCGCAACGCTATCAATTTGATATGTCGTATTATTAGCGCTAGTTCCAGTAAACCCAGTTACATGTATAATCTGACCAGACCTAAAGCCTGCTGCTATCATTCCGTTCCCACTATCTGTTAAAGTATCAAGTGAAGCTCCTCCTTCAACAGCTGCGATTGAACTTGCACTTATATACCCAGTCCTATAAACATCCATAATATTATGGATTTTACCTGAATCATCTTCAAAATATACTATATCACGATACCCATCTCTATTAATCATAGCCATAACTTGAGCATCAAATGTTCCACCTGAAGAAGCAGCGAAAACACCAGCATCCTGAAGAACAAAATCAGCAGGGACTCCTTTTAGTTTGCCACCTTCAGTAACTGAATCTATATTTAAACTATAAGAAGCAGCATCTTCTGGTATATCTTTTTCATCGGGGACTGTGATAGTACCTGTAGTGAACTTTGTTATTTCATGTAGTTCTTTAGGCATCTAAATCTTTCCATATATGATACTGAGCATGCTCGGGCAAATCGCAGATACAATCCTCATCTTCAGGTTTATCATGCTCAAACATGTTTAAATGAAGTCCTCCTTCTACTCCATCTATTTTAGAGAACTCTCGTACTATTCGTACTGCTTTGTCTCTGGATTCCTGAATGGAATCTTCTTGTTTAAGTATTCTCTGCGTTCTTGGCATCCGCCACACTCTTTAATTTTCCCTTTTGAAACAGTTTTAATGACTCTTGATATAGTATCTCCAAGTCCTTTGTCATGTCCAAATAGATCAACTCTTTTTGACATTTTTACGCTTTTCCATTTTCCTAAATATTCTCAAATACTTACGATACCTTATATACTTCTTTATTAGTATAAACAACTTGTTCATAACTAATATCCAAGTTTAATAATCGCCGTATTGTCTTCTCATTGGAGCTCCAGACGGTTTAACACCAGTTTGCTTACTAGCCTTCTTCTTTTTAGAAGCTCCTTTGTAAGCAACACAGTCTTTGTAGCTCTTTGATCCGACTTTATATTTCTTTGCGCATTGTTTTGGGGACGGCATATTAAAATATCTTCCATTTTAAGTTAATGACGCTTTTAACGACGTCGAGTACTTCCTTCATCACTTCCTCTTTTTCAGATTTACTAAGTTCACCATCAGCATAACCTTCTTCTAGCTTCTTAGCAACATCTTTTAACTCTTTTACTACAGTAGTATATTTAGTTGCAACCATTGTAAGTCCGGCTGCAATAACAATTCCTAATAAGTAAAACAGGTTTGATAGACTTAACCAATCACTCATATCAATTACCTCCATTTCTAAAGTTTCTTAACAAGTCCCGATTCAATTCGGAAATCTCGTCTTTCGTTTCCTCCATCGCATGAGTAATCTGATCTTTCAAATTATCCATTCTACGATGCATCGCAACAACCTTTTTATCAGTATTAATAAATTTATGCATGAACATAACGCACATGAATACAAGTACTCCTGTAACTCCTAGTCTTTCAACAAGATCAATTATATCCATCACTTAATTCCAATCCAACCAAGAACAAAACTGAACAATGCGGACACAGCAACTCCTATACCTTTAACCTTAGATAAATCTTTCTCGTTGTTATTAACTCTACCGTTCAGACTAACTAAATGGGATTCTATCCTGTCAGACTGAACCATATGGTTAGAGTTCATTTCTTCAAGTTTTGATATACGCTCACTAAGATCAAGCCGCCATATCCATGCATTGTTCTTATAGTCATTCTTGTTCGCCATTTTTTAAACTAGCTTTTAATGCGTCAACAAACGCCTGTTTCCCAAACCTTAGCTGAACTAAGTTAAATTCAGAAGTCTGAATCTTACGATCTAAATCAGCTAGATGGTTTATCATTGTTTTCTGTTCATCCGACATTGAATCTATATCATAGTCTTCACCATCGAGTTTCAAAATAGGCTTTTCTTTTTCTTTTTTAGCCATTACTATCTCCTGTTTTGTTAATTAAGTTTCATTTGAATCTTCAGACCTATCACTCCTACGCTAACTAAAAACGCTGGATAGAGCATATTAGATTCGACAGCTGCAAATAAAGCTGAGTTATCACCAACAATTACAACTACCATAACACCAAGTACTATTAATAAAATATCATGTATTGCTTTAGCCACTATTAATTCTTTGAGCTTTCAAATATAAGTCCATATCGCCACCTTTTACATCAGAAAAGATTGCTAACGATAACATCATTACCAGTAAAAGAACTATCCAATATAAGCATCTGAAAAATCCCTTATCATCATTCACGGTTTCTTTAATCCAAGTTTCTGCATTAAGCTTCTATTCTCTTCTTCTAATTCTTCTGCATGATGCTCTAATTCTTTTACATGCTCTTTTTCCATTTCAGCCATCTTTTGATTCAATACTGTAACTTCCGTATGCAATTCTGATACTGTCCTTTCCAAATCAGCAATCCTCATTTGGACGCTGTAGAACCCACCAGCGAATACTCCAACTGCAAGAATGATCTTAACAAGAAAACTAATACTAATTGTAAGATTAAGTGAGTCATTTATCGCTTTCGACATCTACTTCCTCTACCACTTCTGGTACCGGTATTCCTAATTTCTTTTCCCAACTTTTCACAGTAGGCTCAAGTGTTCCTCTTGCATCCGCAATTACAATCACAATCGCAATCACACAATGTGTATAAAACCA
>Ga0208684_1000753_pt1 | contig 20825 bp, 40 predicted proteins | sample MalvireepMed_b05_FD_184245 | JGI IMG/M metagenome (GOLD analysis project Ga0208684, IMG submission 184245) | Marine viral communities from the Global Malaspina Expedition - Malaspina viral metaG DeepMed_b05 (SPAdes) (version 2) | ecosystem: Environmental > Aquatic > Marine > Oceanic | place... | reverse complement strand
ATATTATTAAATCTATCATGGTCTATTGTATCTATTGTTAAGTCTTTAAACAGTCCCATTTTCTTCCTCTTCTTTCTTTGGTTTATCAAATAACCATTTACTTATAAAATCTTTAATCTTCCCTTCTACTTTCTTTTTAGGTATTGAACTCAAATCTTCAGTGGTCCATGTAATCTGTCTAATCTCCCAATGGTCAGCATTGCTATCATAGTGACATTCAACTGTAAAATTCTTATCATTTGCAGATCCATAATAACGTGTGGTTTGAGTATAATTATCTTCCATTTCTATATGTATCATTTGCTACCTCATATGTTTCATATTTAACTGTTAGCTCTTCACCTCTTTTTATCTCCCTAAGAGTATAAAGATTCCAATCAAAAGATGTTTTATTTATTACACAGTTTGGCTCACTGGAGTGATTAATAAATCCTCCTAACGGAGTCCTCATTAAACCACTCCAAATTTCACCATTTAGATCATAATGAGTAGTTCCTATCTTTTTCCCTTCTTCAATCTTTTTCACAGCAAAGAGCCCTAATCCATTAATTTCAGACCTTTTAACAGTAAGATATCTTGGTAAAGGTCTGTAGGTTTTCATACAGGGATACCGACTCTTGCTTCCAGTTTCTTTACTCTGTGAGATACGTTAACTATCTTTTGTTCAAGAGCATCAACACTATCAATGAGTTTTAACATATCTTTCTTTACATCTTTTAAACCCACCTCTTTTGGTGCATTACTCTTCTTTTTTACAACCATTTAATACTCCTATTTTTTAAACGCTGGACTAAAGAGAACTTTTGCTCCCTTTATAACCTTACGCATGAACTTATTCCAGGGATCTATAGTGTACTTTCTTTTTGCTTTTGTTTTTTTCATACTTATTCTCCTTTTAATTGCAATTTGGTGGTTTAGTATTTACTTCATTATTATCTTCTTCATCATCTCCAAAATGTGAATACTTTTCTTTATTAAATTCATCTGCTGTTGTTTTTTCAGCATGTCCGTATATTTCTTTATTACTACACTTACGTTTAATTGTACTAGCAGCAGTGTGCCAAGTATGACCACCAACATCTTGTACTTCAACATAACCTGAATCAGCATTAATAGATTTAATATTAAAATAGTCTTCTTCTCCTATTATTTTAATCCAATCACCTACTTCTAAATCAATCATATCATTCCTCCTTTAAATATGTAGTGTACTTACCAATAGCAATATTATAGGTTGCAACAGTAAGTCTTTTAACATTACCATCTCTGCATCTGTCAGCCATTTGTCTTATTTGCTTATCTATATCATGTCTGATAAGATTAATTGCATCAGTAGACATCTGTATTCCACGATCATGAAATACTTTCTTAACTTTTGTGATCTGTATCATCTTTTTCTTCCTTCCTGTATAACTTTATATATGAAATAAGCTATAACAATTTGTATTAAAAGGAATAATTCAAATAATAGTATTGTTTTCATCTTTGTCTTCCTTTCCTTTGTTCTTTTTTACGACTTAGATCTCTTCTTTTATTTGCTAATGCAGTACATTGATCCCAATATTTAACTAATAGATATCCATTATTTATCCACTCTTCAGTATCTTTTTTCTTAGTTTCTTTCTTTGCTACCGAAAGACCTTTGATAAGAAATCTAATAGCAGATTCCATGGTTTTAGATTGTACTATTGATTTGTCAAATCTGCCATATTCTCCTAAATAAACATGATCTCTAACATAATCTCTATTTGGTAATCTTTTAATCTTCACATTGTTCTCCATGTAAACCTTTAATCCTTTCTTGCCTAGCTTCTTCAATCATATCTTTTATCTTTTGAAAGTCATTCTTTAATTGCTTAGATCTATCTGACGTAACACCTTTAGAAACATATATAAGGATTGCATCAATCTCTTCTTCTGTTAATTTTACTGTAACTGTTACCATATTATTCTCCTGAAGACAAGAGAGTGGGGAAAGGAGAACTTCATAGTTGATATTGTGCCTAAGGAGTTCAGCTCAAAACCACTCTCTATCTTCATAGTTTTCATTAAGCTACAGCTAATTCTTTATGCAGCTTAACATGACGTGTCAACACTTCTTTTGGTGGTGACAATTTCAATGCTTCAGTGCAAGCATTATAGAAAGACCACATATTCTTTTCTTTGAATACTTCATGTTGTGGTTTCTCCCATTCTCTCTTTGCAACTGATAACTGTCTTGGTAGAAGAATGTTTTTACCAAATAACAATCCTAATTCTCTATAAGCATTATTATCAGTAAGCTGAATATCTTTCATCTTCATTGATTGATCATTCATTCTTTTGAATTCAGTATCAGCATTCTTCATTGTACGCATTAAGATAATTTCAAGATCATCATACACATTACCAGTATGTTTTCTCAAATATGTTACCTGATCTCCCCTAAAGCATAGATTATCGCAAATGAATACATTCATTCCAACTGCAATACCTATTGTAGTACTCTTATCATAACTATTTCTACCACCAATGGTTAGGCCTACATCCTCAGTACCATTCTTATAGTTAAGACAAAAGAACATATGCTTTCCTTTTCTACCAAGAGCATAATTCTGACTCTCAAGCTTATATCCTTGATTCTTAAGAAACATATTACCCATATCTGTTGTATTCCTAACTAAATCAAAATGAGATACTGGTTTGTATGTTCTTGTTTCTTCTGGCAAAGGAACTTTATCAAGATCACTTAATAATACTTCCTGTGCTCCACAATGCAATGTTAATTCACTCATTGTTTCTCCTTTCTAGATTATTCTGCCATTTTTTCTTTGATCAACATCAAGCCTGCAATTGAGTCTTTCTTGTTCTCTATTCTTTAAAGTAATGAGTTCAAGATGTCTTATTACACCTTCACTACCTCTGATTGGCTTTAATGCTAATATCTTATTGGCATTATAAGATATCCTAAATGATCCTGATGGACTTGATATGTCTATTCCATTCTTGAATGCATCCTTAGATAATTCCCATATTCCTATTACAATGCAGTTTAAATCTTTAGATAGATTCATTATGCTTTCAGAAATATCTTTATCTTTTGATATTTCATCTCTGAATCTAGATTTCATTAATCCACAATGGTCTATGAATATTACCTCTGGTTCAAAATTGATAACATCAAGCTTTTTCTTTATCTCCCATGGGAAACAAGGTTCAAAATCAAACTTGATATTACTCATCTTAGGCATTCCATTTTTACCAGTTCTGTAATGAGTCTTCAGATCTTCTTGATTCCATCCATTATGTATCATTGCTATTCTTTCAATTACCTGCTTTCTTGACATCTCAAACTCCATAAAGTATGATCGTTTCTTGATGGCAAGCAGCCAGTTTAATATTAGCATTGATTTCATTGACTCTGGAGGAGCAGTAAGAAGAACAGTTTCACCTGGATATACAGGAAAATGCTGGTCATACATTTTGCCTATATCCAATGGAACTTGATCTGTTGAATAGAATTTTATTAACTCTTGTTCAAGATCACTTACTTCATAGTTACTGATTGATTTCTTAGCTTTATATAGTTTGCATTCAGGTGAACACATTCTATCTTTAACTTCAGAATGACATCCGAAGTGATATCCTTCGCCACTATTAGCATTGTATACTGAATGCATTATCTTTTCCATCTCATCCTCAGTAAATGGATTGTCAGGTACAGATATCTTACTTCTCCAATATTCCATGAATATCCTTACAGCATCTTCTGGGAATCTTATTCTTAAATGAGACCCAAGAGTTAATGCAGCTTTATGTCTAAATCCATATGGCACATTCTCCATCATCCTTTGAATGCACACATATTCATTAGAGATAGAAGCTCTTCCTTGTGAGACAAACTTTGCTTTTGGAAGAGATACCGTCACATCAAATACAGGTTCTGTTTCTAACTCTTCATAGACAAAATTATCTTTAGGTCTTGCAGCATTCTTATCTAACCAATGTTCATCAACATCCATGATTTCAGATTGTTTTATAGGAACTTTCCAATATCCAGAACTTATCTTTAAGGTATTGGGAACTCTAATTAATCTCACTCTATCTATAACAAGTGGGTCTGCATAATCATACATACCTTTATTCTTTAAGACATGTTTAACCTTTAAGTGAAGATCATTACATGGTTCCCATTTGAATGCAGAACCAGATATATGAACATGAAACCCTTTTTCTCCAGAGAAATATACTTGTACTGGAATATCTAATATCTCTATTAATCCAAGAGTTAAATCTTTAGCTTGTTTTATATTTGCTCCATCAACATCAAATATAAATTCATCAGGCATATATAATTTACCTCTGTATCCAGATAAAGTTTTCTTTTCCTTCACATGCTCAACTACCTCTTCATCATAATCCCATAAGGACATGAATGTATCAGAAGATATGTTATAGAATGAGGATACTTGACTTGGTGGGAAGAAATGATGACGATTAGTTAATGAGAATGCATATTCTTTTAGTATCATAAGCTATGCCCCCTTAATAACCAGACTGAATCTTTTTTAGTTGATTTTTCTTTTACATTGATTATTTTCTTTTCTTTCATATCTCTGAAGACTCTTTCATATGTAGAAGGAGATCCTAACCTTCTTCCATATAATTTCTTTCCTCTTCTTGAAAGACCTTGTATATCTCTGGTACGAAATCCTAGTTTTCTATTATTCCAATACCATTTAATCATTGTTTCTATATGTTTTCTTACAGTTGGTCCCATTGTGTTCTCCTTTCATATTATAAGAAGCTGGCAGATCGTGGATGAATGCGGGTTCATTATATATCACAAAGATATCTACCAGCCTCTAATGTCATTGGATACTAGAATGGCACTTCAGTTGTAGGAGGATCTGTTATTGATTTAACAACAGTCTCTATTGAACTTGGGCTTTCTCCATTTCTATTTTGAAACGCATTCAAACTAATCTCAGCACGATTTTTCCAGAATGATACATTCTTTTCTGTATATGATAACTTATCTGTTTCCATTACTACAGGAGCAGGTTCACGCCATATGCGTGTATACTTATCATCTTTAGGATCTTTATGAAATAATACATTTATTGTCATTCCATTTAGATTAGCTGCATCATCATCGTACGTTACTACAGGATGCTTAGAGCCATTATCAATAACTTCTTGTATACCAGCATTAGCAAATCTAAACCAGTTAGAAATTCTAAACTCTTCATGTGTGGTTTTATTTACAGTCTCATATACACGAGCATTCATGTTATCTGGATAATCTTCAAACCAAATATCTATAAACTTCTTACCATTATAAGTACCATACTTGGCTTGCTTTATTGTTAGCTCTTTCCATCCTGGTACATAATCAGCACCACTACCAGAACCAATTGTTACTGTTCTAATTGCCATTTTCTTCTCCTTTGTTAATTAATGTAGATAGACTTCTTGTTTTTCCAGTACCTGGGCTACCGACAATTAGAATTCTTACATTTGAGAATCCTTTCTCTTTAGCAGCTCCAATTACAAGCTGGAAATCTTGTTTCATATCTGATGGAAGTAAATCAGTTCTATCTTTGGCATGCTCATATATTTCAGAATGTTTTGTTCTCCACATGTAATCTTGAGAGTTACCATTCTTCTTTGTATATGTATAAAGCACAAAATCAAACCATTTACTTATATCTTCTTTAGTACTTCCATCTATATATGGTTTAATCCTAGTTCTTCCATCCTCTAGCATTTCAACTTTACTATGACATGTTACAATTAGCATTCCAGGCATTTTAGTAATAAACTCAAGAGTTTTATCAAGTTTATTCTTTAGCTTACCCCATGATTGCATTTGCATTACACCATCTTTATTAACTAATGATCTTTGATATTTCTTAGCTAACTCAGAAAATGAATCTATAATAACTGTACTTATATTAGATCCATTCCTTGGTACAGTTTGAACTTGAACTTCTTTGATAGTAAGATCTTCAGTAATTGTTTTATCAACTACTATTTCTTTTTGTTCAAATATACCATTTATTGTATTCCCAAAAGCTTCGAATGTGGATGGCTTTAATACTGGACAGTTAAACATCTCTTGTATTTCAACTTCACCACCAAGGGTATGAGAACCGTGTTCAGTATCAAACATTAAGATTTTATTCATCTTGCTTTTTCCTTTCTATTTTAGAGACAGATAGCCTGTAGAACTAACTATATGTCTGTTGAGTATTTATTTCTTAGCTAAATATTTGTAAAGTCTATCGGCAAATAACTGTACAACATCTTCAGTTACTAAATAGCCTTCTGGAGTTTCATCACCAACTTCAAGTCTTTTATATTTTAAAAGTAGTTCTAAATATATCTGAATTACTTGCTGCTGAGCTCTATTTTTATCCATATTTAACTTCATGAAAATACAAAAAAATAACCTTAATTCCAAGGGTTATTGAGGGAGCAAACCAAGAAAATAGTCTACTCCCTCCCTTCATTATACCATATATTATGTTAATGCGACTGGCACAACATATTTCCCTGCTGGATCATCATCTCTCCAAGCAAGAGCTTCTTGTACTGTTGCTGTAGTAACTTCCGTTCTCCATGTACTTTGTGTATTGTTAGGAATGCCTTCGATACAACTTTCACCTGTAGATGGGTTAATCATCTTCAAGTATGTTGCTGGAACTGTTTCTATTCTAGTTCGTACTCCTTCATTCCATGCAAATCCAGTTCTAGGAAGTTGAAACCGTAGAAGTTCATACTTTCTTCCATCAATTTCATCTTTATGGACCACTTCATGATCTAAAGTTGCAAGTACAGTTTCTACACCAAAGTGCTCAAGCAATTCAGTTCTCTTTGCTACATTAGTAAGACAGAATACATCTGAAGTTTTTAGTTTACTCCAGTCATTTTTAGATTCAGCTAATCTCATTAACCTAACCACTCTTGTATTCTGATAATTAGATCTAGCATTACTATTTTTGATCTTCCTATCCTCTTGAATACAGTGAATAGCCATATCTTTAGCTTTCTTAGGTATTCTTCCTATTAATTCACCTTCCCAATTAAACTTTATTGGAAAGTAAGTAGCAACTGTTGTTCCATTCATATTGACTAAAGTACCTTGTCTTAGGAATTTTAAATCAACATTATCTATCATACCTAAATTAAGAAATCCTCTAAATGTATAAGAGTATTCTCCTATTTTTGGTTTAGTATCAGTCACATTACCTCTCGAATATCGACCATCAAGCATTTTTACATGATCTTTAGTGATATTAGCAACAGGAACTTTATGATCAGCTCTTTCATACCAGGATCTGTCATAGCAATATACATTTATAGTTTTATTACTAGCTTTTATAAATGCAAATGCAGTCCATCTATACCCATATCCAGGGTAGAAAGTAACCATATCGCCCCTTTTACCATCCTTAAGAAGATCTAGAATCTTTTCTTTTCTTTTTAGACCTTCTCGAGTATTCATATAGATACTCATCAGTCTGCTACATTTCTTGCTCTACCAGCAATATGATCAAACTCCTGTACTATTCTTACTTCATAAAGACCAGTAGGCATTGTAAGAGCATTATGTTCTTCGTGATTGATGGTTGATTCACCTTCGATATTAACATACTGTGGAATATCTCCTACAGATGTACTCCTTCTTCCAAATGCAGTTATTTCTACACCTGGAGGATTCTTATCCATATAGAATGAATGAGAATGACCTGTAACTTCACCAAAAGCAACTGTTAATTTCTTACCTTTAGCTCTTCCATTAACATATGCAGTTTGTGTTTTATTAGAATGGTATCCAGGTACATTTTTACCAGCATGTAGTACTTCTTTTCCATCATTAGAATCACCTTCAGCACCCTTTACAATATTCCATCCTTTTTTAGTATTTACATTTTCCTGCTTAATAAACAGGACATCACCTTGTTGATATTTTATAGCCATGATTTCTCCTTTATTTTGCTAATTCCCAACCCTTTTTAGTCAGGACTATTTGTTTCTTTTCTTTAACAGCATTTACTAAGACCTGCATAGGAACATATTCACCTATGAGAACTTTTAATCTATATGCTGAACTGACATAAAGCATCCAATAGATTACTTTCTTTGCCATTACTTTATTCATATTTCCAGTATAGTTTCTGAACATAGTTAATCCAATAGAGAAACTTACTGGGGATTTCTTTAATTCCACCATTCTCTGAAGACATGCTTTTCCACCAATTGTTTCTAGGCTTGTAAACATTCTTTTTAAATGACTTGGAACAGATGCACCCTTTAAATATCTCCATGCCCACTGAGATCCAGTTATCTTTTCAACAATATTGCATTCAAGAAAGAATTCATCAAAACGAGTTGATGATTGTGAATTATGTCTGATTGCTTTTATTGTCTTCTTGCCTAGATCTTTATGAACAGCAAGTCTTCTCATACCATTGATGAGACGATTATCACTTGACACTACTATTGGTGACATTAAACCAACCTTTGAAACAGACTTCATAAGATTTTTAAACTTATTATTCCTATCTGTTCTCTCAGGTGGATTACCATTATTAGTTTTAACATCCTTAACTTTCATTGTCACTAACTGCATTTTGTTCTCCTTTTCTTTTTGTTTAACATCCTTTTAATAAATCCTTAATATTTATTGGAGGTAACATGGTTATTAACGTACTTATTGTACTAACCATGTCATCTTCATCTTTTTTTATTTCAAGAATTTCGTGTTCTAGCTCTTTTATTTTGTGTTGTGCTTCACAATTTTCTAATTCAAGTTCATTTATTCTATTCTGAAGCAACATTATTTCTTTATCCATCTTTATCTCCCTTATAAATCTGTCAGCACCCACTTGGGTTGGTCTACCTGGGTATGTGAAGGGAGTAAGTAAGTGCTGACTAAATATTAACTACCCTTCACATGTTTCTTCAAACTTTTTGCCATTTTCTCTCCTTCAAGAGCAACTAATCTCCACTGTTCTTTCCTAACAGTCATAGCTCCTAAATCATAGTACAACCAAGCCATACCAACTATTAGTATTAACACTAGACATATCAAACTATATTCAAGATAGCTCATTTTACTTCTCCTTCCCATGCAAGCTTTGGTACTTCTCCTTTAGCCCAATTCCTTGCATCCTCTTCAGCATGATATTGACAGCTTATATTAGGACAAGCACGAAATACTTTGACTATATTCTTCTTAAAGAACAACCATTTACGAACCACCAATATACCTTCTCTAAAGAAAGTAGCCACACTTGTACAATACATACACATATGCATTATTTACTCCCTTCCTTCTTATAATGATTGCTTAATCTTTCTTTTGACTTGTGTGATAAACTTGAATCATCATCTAGTATAATTCTCATACCATTCTTCAACACAAATCCTTGTTTCTTATTAATTGATAATGGTCCATCAATCATATCAACCCATCTATCTATAAGATCATCAATTAGACTCATTTTTCTTCTCCCTTCTCTGGATTTTATCCCTACCAATTACATATTTACACCATTTACGTGGTCCAGCTTTCCACCATTCTGGTACTGGATCTTTAGACAGTATAACTTTAGCACCATAATAGCTACTTTTTATCCTCATCCTTCTCCTCCTTATTTTGTTTTATAAGAACACATATGTGACCATCACTCCAGTTTAAAGATTCAGGAGGTTCCTTGCTATCAGTATGAACTATGTGTCCACATTCACATTTATAGATATCACTCATATTAGTTTCCTCCTTTATGATTGTGTACAACTGCATCATATAAAGCAATAAGATCATCATCTTTTAATTCTAATAGAGTTTTAAGCATTGGTTCTTTAGATGCATGAACACCTTCACTGTATTTACTGGTTATACCTGGATAAAGAGTCTTAATTATTTTAACTACAAGTACTTTCATCTTTATTTATCCCTTCTTTAGTTAAGTAAAATTTAGGGATATAACTATCATCCCTAATAATTCTTTGCTACTGACACTTCAGGCCCCATTTACCAGTCATGGGTTAAGATTAAGGATTCGAACCTTGTATTGCAGCGACTCATGCCTTCAACATATATCTATGCTTAGAGATATCAGCAGCAAACTATTGAACATAAGCTGTGGTAGCGATCCACGAACCTTTAATGAGCCTAACCCAACATTTGAGGTCTGTGCTCATGTTCAAATATAAAAAAACAGAGACCACAATTTGCACATATGTCTGGGTGTGGTAATTTATACCGACCGCTATCTCTGTATTACGGCTAGTTTGCACTAGAGCTTTACTACTTAATCTTTTACCCATCTGACAACAGCGATTTTATCTTCTTTGCCTTTACCGCCATTCATCACTTTGCATTTATCACCAGTCTTCTCAGTAATGCGTTCAGCTTCTTCTTTACACCATGATAGATTATATCTTGTTAACCATTTTGTTACTTGTATTATATTACACATGTTATCTCCCTTTTTTTAAGACCCATACCTCAATAGTTTTTTAGCAAATTCCACTAGATATTGATTATCACTATCAAGAACCATATCATCAAGCTCATGATAATTATCAGCATTACCATCCATAAGATTAGCATTGCTATCTTTACGACCCAGGATAACTTTGATAAGCTCTTGTACTGCCCTTAAGACTAACCATCCAAGAAACTCTTCAGAAGTAATAGTACGAAAATAGTTAATTATCTTCCGACTCATTGTGAGCTCTTTCTGATTTATTGTCCACATATTATCCTCCCTTCAAGAGGTTTATTAAAAGTATTACAATAGACGTGGTATTGCTAGGGTTCATATCTTCGCAACTGCCTATGTCATCTCGCTCAAGTTAAGCAATCCCTCACAGTTTATACCACACTCTGTCTACCTATCAGTAATTATTTAAAGTGGCTACAAAACCATCAAGGCACGTGACTGAAGAATATCTTCATATTCTCTCCCTCTACAGACGAACTTAATCTCTGCCATGCGGGTGGTGTCTATTGTAAAGATATTGGCACTCAGGTTCGCTATAAAGAATAGCGTCAATCACTATCATTCATACATATTTACAGTAGTCTAACCAGCAACCAACTGGACCATAAACTTGATACTCCTGATAGCTTAAGATTGATATGAATTAGAGTGCCAAAGAAATATTCGACAGTCCAGTGAGACTAACACTGTACTAGGCTATGAACCTAGCTGTTAGAGGGAGCCTATCGTGACAACTGTCAAAAGGTGTAAAAACTTTCAAAAATTAGAGAGAACACACATAGACCATTTACACCATGTAGTTTATGTATGCTCTCCCTGTTCCTATGCTAATAACACACCAATTCAATACCTAAACAATGAGTGACTGTATCACCTCAAACCATCAGTTATGTTTAAGTTTATCTTAAGAAGCCATTGGTATCTCAAGAGTTGTAGTGGCTTAAGCTCAAAGGGCTATCAGCGTATATAAAATTTTTGTGGGTGCAACCTTGCCAGGACTATTTCTTATCATATGTTTGTTGATAGGCAGGACTTTCTGCTGTCTTTAACCAGCTACCTGCTTTATAGTAGATATCCCACTTTCACTACTCCCCCACCATAGGGAATTTGTCAAGTTGTTGAGTATAAGTTGGTAGTATGTATATGTTATGTATATATGATAGTTAGTTAAAATAAAGACTAAACCAAGAAAGAGTGACAACACTCATGCACTAGCGTTGCCACTCTCGTTACGGATACAGCGTAAAGTTTACAGTTTACTCCTAGTTTGCCATTGGTTTCTCCTCTTCTTCCATGATTCAACAGCATCAATGGATTCTTTGGAGTGATTGACTACAGTAGTACCACGTCTTCCGACATAGGTAGCAGTTCCCATAGGTAAAGACTTTAAAGCTTTGCCAATAACCTCATCAGCTACCTTTACTGCTGGGTCAGTGTATACTACTTCACCATTAACTACACCCATGCCAGGCGGCAGTTCGTCTTCATTAATAGCATCAGGTTCTTTAGGTGTGTCAGCCTTTATGGCTGCTGGGATAATAAGTGGAGCCAGCTGCTCAGCTAGCTTTAGTAACTCATCATCTGTGAGTTGATTCTTTATAAGTGACATAGTATGTCTCCTAAGTTAGTTGTTAAGTAATTACTTACAATAATATAATCTAATAATACAAATTGTAAATAACGTAATCGTTATTACGAAAACCCCCCGATAGGGGGGTACCCATGGGAGAAAGGCCACACACTAAAATGCTATATTTTTCAAACCTTTTGCATATTGTCTAAAGTTATGCTATATTCCCCATGACAATGTTATTAGATAATAATAATAATCACCCAGTAGGTACCCTAGCATTAGTTCTACCTAAGGGGTCAGACGTTGGATTTGATAGGGGTTTCCTGAATTTACAGGAACATGTTCTCCTTGAGTTTTCTCCGATATTGTCGAAACCAGCCTTGTTATAAAGCAGAGTATGGGTAGAGCTTAGTCCAAGACTAAAAATGGAACTGGCTCTGACGAAATACAAGGTGTGAAACCCAAGAATTGGCTACTGCCTCTCCAGGGATAAGTCCATATACTTCCCAAATATATAATTTAACTTTCACATGATATCAGCTTAGTTATAGATTAGTATATGCAGATCTACACACTAAGGATAAGATATAGTAAGAGAAATGGTGAGATATATGACATATCTGAGGAGATTGAAGATGAGGATATGCATTTTCAAGTTAGTGATACAGACCTTGTAGACTTAATAGATGAAGAAGACATGATTGAGGAAATGCAAATGGGTTCCACAGATATAGCCCTAACTTGACAAGCCGCTTACGCTTACTATGAGACATTACAAAGTTAACGGCTTATCACACACTGTATACGAGGAAGAGGCTGAATTGCCTGCCAATATACTAAACAATATAACTAATGACATCAAGAAGGCCAAGGTAGGTCAATGGATAGAAGCACACGATGGCTGTTATATGGAAGTGTTAAGGTCAGGCGAGTTAAAGAGAGCCAAGGGTAAGAATAGGATTGTAAAGTATATAGGGACCTGTACTGGTACTTACTTATCTGCAGGAAAGGTAGATTCCTCTAGGAGAGAGAACATATATACTATCAGTGGTAACAATGCTAAGACACCAGTGAGGAATAAACTGAATAAGCATGAAAGTCTTTTTGTTAATTATGTAACTTCAGGCATGAGCCCACAGGAAGCTTATATAAAGGCATTCCCTACCAATGATCCTCATTACGCTAATTTTAAGAGTTCGGAACTTATTAAATATACAAGAATAAGGAAAGCTATGAAGAAAGAACTAGAACCTATACTGGAAAAGCTCGGAATCACCCAAGAGAGCATACTTGAAGGTATAAAGGCAGTTGCAGACCTCTCAGAGAAAGATGACACTAAATTGAAGGCTTTGTTCAAGTTATCTGATATATTAGACCTTGAAGACAAGTCTACAGCCAAGCTTACGCAGTTGACTGGTATACAGTTTCAAGGGTTTAGTGATAAGCAGCTGGAAGATGTAGAGAGACCTAAGGAGATAGAGAGTGGCTAATCAGGTGAATGACAGGGCATTTGATCTAATGACCACTGCTGCTGATAAGACTGCAGTAGATTTATTTCCCCCTAAGAAAGAAGAGGCATCAACTAAAAATATACATAATGCATTGATGGCAGCAGGTATGACTCCTGCTTATGGTAATATAGCTGATTTAGCCGATGCAACACTATATGCTCTTGAGGGAGAATTTGGAGATGCAGCTTTGTCATTAACTGCGGTTCTACCTTTTATTGGGCAGATTGCAACAGCTAAGAGAATACAAAAAGGGGTAAATTCTTTACCATCCTCAGTCCAGAAGAAATTGTTGGAGGGGGATTATATACCTACGTGGATTAGTTATGGGAGTCATACAGCTAGAACTAGTGGTCGTGCGTTAGGTATGCATTCCAGAGGCACAGGGAGAAAAATTGAAGAAACAAATATGATAAAAAATATTATTAAACATAAAACAGAGAAAAGCCGTAAGTTATTTGAGGATATGATGAAGGCTGAGAAAACACTTAAAAAATTTGGAATAGATATAAACGATTTTTAAAGAAAGTACATAAATAGGAGAATGAAATGCCGTTAACAGGAGAATATAGTGAGAAAGTCCACAAAGCACTTGAGACCTTAAAGACTAAGGATGGAATGACAAATGCAAATGTCAAGAAAGCACAGGAACTTCTCCAGTACTATCCTCAGAGTAAGGAACTAAAGGCAGATGGTTTCTATGGAGGAAAAACTATTAAAGCTATAAATAGTTTCTATGACAATTACTACTGGACTGAGGAGAGAAGGATGAATAGATTAATAGAACTTCATGGGGAAGATGCTATAATGATGTCTGAGCTAGAGGCTATGAAGCAGTATCAACGTGAGCATCCTACAACTGATGAAGACCTGTATCCAGATCCTGTACCTTTGTCTGGAGATAGATAAAATACAATTTAAAAGATTCTTTTTGTAAATAAACTTTATATTTTGCATATTCTAGCATGAAAAATGGTAGAGTAGTGTCAAAACATGACATTATCCGTGAAATAAAGGGTGTAAATGAGCGTTTAGACTACTTGTTTTCAGGTTTACAGGTATTAAGTACCAGTTTAAAGGATTATATTGACTTCACTAAGAGTGAAAAGAAATTTGTAAAGTTTTTAAAGAAGAAGTATGGCGAACATCAATACCCAGAACATAACGAAAGCTGAAGAACAGTTAAAGTTAGCATATGAGGACTTAATAGCTTTTGGCAAGTTATTTCTTCCAGACGACTTTCAGAGAAGTGAGACTCCATTCTTTCATTATGAGGTAGCAGATGCAGTTGATGATGCAAGTGTTAGACAGTTGGCAGTTATTTTACCAAGAGGGCATGGGAAGACTGTTCTTACTAAGTGCAGTATCCTTCATGATTTTCTCTTTACTCAAGAGCCATTGTTTTATGGTTGGGTGGCAGCAAGCTCAAAGATTTCTGTCCCTAATCTTGATTATATTAAGTATCACCTTGAATTTAATGATAAAGTGAGATATTACTTTGGAGACTTAAAAGGTAGAAAGTGGACTGAGGATGATATTGAACTCACAAATGGGTGCAAACTCATTTCTAAGTCTAATCTTTCGGGGATAAGAGGTGGGGCAAAGCTTCATAAAAGGTATGATCTCATTGTGCTGGATGATTTTGAAGACGAGAATAACACTATTACGCCTGAGAGTCGTTCTAAAATATCGAATCTGGTCACGGCAGTCGTGTTTCCAGCACTTGAACCAAAAACAGGAAGATTAAGAATAAATGGAACTCCAGTGCACTATGATTCATTTATACAGAAGATTCTTGTTGGATATCAGCAGGCAAACATGAGGGGTAATCCATTTAGCTGGAAGGTCATAACATACAAAGCATTGCAGGATGATGGGACACCACTCTGGCCAGATTGGTTTGGAATGAAGGAGATGGAGAGAAAGAAGAAATTCTACCAGGATTCAGGCTCTCCACAGAAGTTCTATCAGGAATACATGATGGAGGTTCAAAGTGCAGAGGATGCTATCTTTACAAGGGATCACATAAAGTTTTGGGATGGATCATTCAAATTGGATGAGGAAACTGGACTTTCTTTTATAGATGCAAATAATAATGGATTTCTGCCATGCAATGTATTTGTAGGAGTGGATCCAGCTACAGATTCTGCCAGAAGAGATTCTGACTTTTCAGTCATGATTGCTGTAGCAGTAACTCCAGATAATAATATTTATGTACTTGATTACATACGAAAGCAGTCTATACCAGTATTGGGAATCCCAGGAGAGCATAGGTTGGGTATAGTAGATTATATGTTCCAATATGCAAAAAGTTTCAAACCAAGTCTCTTTACGGTAGAAGATACCTCAATGAGCAAACCTATCTTCCAAGCATTGAACTCTGAGATGAGAAGAAGAAATGACTTCTCTATTGGATACAGGGCAGAAAAGCCAGGGAACAGGATGAGCAAAAGGGACAGGATACAGGAGATATTAGCTCAAAGATTTTCAATAGGGCAGATACATCTGAAGAAGACTCAGTATGATCTGCATAGAGAGATAACAACATTTGGACCAAGAATGGCTCACGATGACACCATAGATGCTCTTGCTTATGCAGTCAAGTTTGCTAATCCTCCCATGGCAGCAGGTCAGGATAAAGAGGGTAATTGGTATAAAAAGAAACCTAAAGCAAGAGATTGGGTAGTAGCATAATGGCAGATCCTAACTTAGAGAAACAATTAGAAACATACTTTACAAAGGGAGATAGTTTATACAGTATTTTTGCTGATCCTGGTACTCCTGTATTTGAGAAGGAAGGTGATTATCCAGATATTCCACTTTTTACTAAAGAAGGTAAATGGAATCCTGCATGGGATGAAAGAGGGCTATCAGACATATCAAGGGAAGGTGGTGTTATTTCTGGAACTAATATCAAAGGTCAGTCTGAGAGAAGAACCATTACTAGAAGTAGCTCTGGGGCACCTCCAAGACAACAGTACTTATCTAGGAAAATGGGTGAACTAGACAGGGAATTGCCTTTTGAGGTATCAGGTGATATACGTACTAGCATGATGAAATCAGGATATATGCCTCGTGATAATCCTTTATATAGTAAAAAAGGAGAGATTTGGAGTCCGTTTAAAATGGCACAAATTTATAGAGATGAAACAAAGGATATGAGTTTTCGTGAAAGAATAGATTTTGATGCTATGTGGAAGGATGTTTTAGGTAATATGGCAACAGAAAAGCCTACAGCAAATGATAGGGTTTTTGAAGCTATAAATGAGTAATGGCAGATATAATTACAACTAAAGATTTATCCGTAGAGGATACAAGTAAACTAAAGACTGGAGATACAAGGAAGAAGTATAATACTTGTCCTCCAGGTAAAAAGAGAGTAGGGAATAAGTGTGTTCCCATAACTAAAAGAGGAGGTTAATATGCCAAAAGCATGTGTAGATAGATTAATCAAGGATGGTCATTCGCCAGAAGCAGCTCATAAACTTTGTTATCCAAGAGGTAAAAAGTATGCGAAAAGTGGTAATAGTCCAAAGTCTGCAGGTAAGTCTAAACCCAAATCATCATATTAGGAGTTGGGAGTGGCTACAAAATTAAATAAAAGACAAAAAGAGTTGATTGCCGAGATATTTGATCCTCCCAAAGCTAAACCAACAGCAGCGTCAAGAAAAAGAAATCTGGCAATGCAGGAATGTCCTGCAAGTTATGGTTATCTAAAGAAGGGTAAATGTGTTCCACATAAAAAGGCAAAATCTCCAGAAAGAGCTTCTGTTGCGAAAAGTGTTTCAAGAGGCTTGAGAGGTAAGACGAGATTGCAGAAAAAGTACTCTGAGGCTGTAAAGAAAGATTTGGCAAAGATAAAGTAATGGCACAGAAGAGAGCAGACATATTTGGTCATGATAAGCGTGACAGGGAGCCGAAGAAAGCTCCTCCAGATTCATATCATATATGACCATACGAAGGTACACCTCACCCAGTTAGGGAGAGTCATGATAAAAAGAAGGTTAAGAAATAATGCCTAAGAAGAAAAAAGCAGACCAGATAAGAGAACTATACAATATGTCTAATAACTGGACACGAAGCCAGTGGCAGTATGTGAATCAGAAGGGGTACGAGTTTGCTCATGATGAGCAGTTATCCCAGAATGAGAAAACATCTTTGCAGGAACAAGGTATGCCTACATTTACAATTAATAGGATACTGCCTGTTGTTGAGATGCTTAATTTCTACGCAACTGCAAATAGTCCAAGGTGGCAGGCTATTGGTGTTGAAGGCAGTGACTCTGATGTAGCGGCTGTATTCTCAGATTTGACAGATTATATCTGGCATCTTTCAGATGGTTCCGCACTTTATTCAAATGCGATAAATGATGCTATCTGTAAGTCTATAGGATACATACTTGTTACTGTGGATTCAGATATGGACAATGGAATGGGAGAGGTTGTTCTTCAGCAGCCAGAACCTTTTGATATATATGTAGATCCAAAGTCAAGAGATATGATGTTCAAGGATGCATCATATGTTTTAATAAGGAAGGTGCTTCCAAAGAGTCATGTTATAAAGCTTTTCCCTCAATATAAGAGAAAGATAAATAGTGCTTCCTCTTTAGATGGAGACCATTCTTACTCAGAAAGAGCTATTTCAGACAGTGAGCAGAAACTATTCTTGAAAGATGATTCTACTGCAGAGGATATGGGGATAGATGCAACTGGACAGCAGGAGCAGACATTAGAATTATTTGAGCTCTATGAAAAGATAAAGATTTCTTATGTAAATGTATTTTACAGACTACCTCCGAATAAGGAGCAGCTGAAGGCAATACAGCAGCAGGTACAGGTGAAAATGAAGGAAATGGCTGCTGAGATGGAAGTTGGACTTTTGGAACAACAGCAACAAATGGAGCAAGCAGTTCAGGAAGGGAAGATGATTCCTGAAAGATATGAGCTTGAGATGCAGAAAGCTCAGGAAATGATGCAACAGCAGTTACAGGCTGCAGAGCAGGAATATATGAGTCAGTTACAAGCTGCAGCTTCCCAGATTGAGAATAAGATCATATCAGAGAAGGAATATAATATACTTCTAAAGGATAAAGCTTTTCAGGAGTCTGTTGTTGACAGTGTACAGTTTTATGGTATAAGAATAAGGCAGACTATTGTTGCAGGTGATAAGTTGCTTTCTGAGATAGTATACCCAGAGAATATAGTTGATTATCCTGTAATTCCATTTCATTACAAATGGACTGGAACTCCATATCCAGTATCTGCAGTTGCTCCTCTGGTAGGAAAGCAGAAAGAGATAAACAAGTCTCACCAGATAATGGTTCATAATGCATCTTTAGGATCTTCACTTAGGTGGTTATATGAAGAGGGTTCTATAGATCCAGAATTATGGGAACAGTATTCTTCTTCTCCAGGAGCATTACTTCCTATTAGACCAGGATCTGCTCCTCCTACTCCAGTCATGCCAGCTCCATTATCAAATGCATTCTTTTCTGTTGTTCAGCAGGGGAAAGCAGATATGGAATACTTAGCTGGAATTTATTCTTCAATGCAGGGAGATACTCAGCAACAGCATGAGACATTCAGGGGTATGCTAGCATTAGATGAATATGGGACCAGGAGAATTAAACAATGGATGAAGCATTCCATTGAACCAGCATTAAGGCAGTTGGGGAAAGTAATCATGCAAGTATCCCAATCTGTATATAGTGCAAATAAAAGATTTAGAATTATACAGCCTTCAGCTATTCAGGAACAGCGTGAGCAGGAATTGAATATTCCAATCTATAATGATATGGGACAGGCTATAGGGAAGTCAATGGATTATCAGGCAGCTAAGTTTGATGTAAGAATAGTTGCTGGTTCTACGCTTCCAGTAAATAGGTGGGCATATCTTGCTGAACTGAAGGAACTTATGCAGTTTGGTGTCATAGATGATATTGCAGTTCTTGCTGAAACTGATGTAAGAAACAAAGAGCAGATAGCAAAGCGTAAGAGTCTTTATGCTCAATTACAAGGTCAGTTGGGACAGATGGAAGAAGCATTGAAAGATAAGGAAGGTACTATTGAAACTCTTGAGAGACAATTGGTACAGGCTGGAATTAAGGGTAAGGTCATGCAGGCTGAGATGGAGATCACTAAAAAGAAGGAAGAAGTCAAGGGTGATATGAAGGATTCCTATCGTTCAACAGAAGCAAAGCAGAAGCTTCTACAGAATGTAATGTCTAATGAGGTAGACTCTACAAAGAAAGATTTAACAAGAGAATTACAGTTTGCAAAAAAGAATTTGCAAGGTAGTAATAAAAAGTAGTAACATTAACAAAAGTATAGGAGAATAGAATGGAAGAAACAGCAGGCAACCCAGAAGCAATACCGACAGCTGATCAAGCTGAAAGTGAAGTTTTTGGCTCCTCTGAGGGCTTTTTTGAAGCTCTAGAAGAAAATGTAAATGGCGTAATTGCCGATGATAACACTGAGGCAACCCGACAGGAAGTTGGCACCGAGCAGGTAACCCAGCAAGAAACTGTTGGCTCCGATAATGTGGGTTGGGATGATGACGGTAATCCCTATAAAAAACGCTACAAAGATAGTAGTCGTGAAGCCGTTAAGCTGAGAGACAAGTATAAAGAGGTGGAACCTTTTGTACCTGTCCTTGAGGCAATGAAAAACGATAGCGGGCTAGTTGAGCATGTTCGTGAGTATCTGGTCAATGGAGGTAGTACTCCCAAGAGTGTACAAGAGCAGTTTGGATTAGATGAGGATTTTATGTTTGATGCTAATGAAGCAATGACAGAACCCGACTCTGATTCAGCAAAAGTCTTGAATGCTCAGGTAGACAAGGTCGTTAAGCATAGAGTGGGACAAATAGTACAAACTGAAAAAGCTAATGCAGCTAAAATGCAGCAACAGGCTTCACAGAAAACAATGGAAAATGAATTCAGAGAAAAGAAGGGCATGACTGATGAACAGTTTGATGCCTTTAAAGAAAAAGCACAGAAACATGTGCTTACTCTTGAAGACATTGATTATCTATTGAATCGTGATCAGGCTAATGCTAATGTTATCACATCTGCTAAAAATGATATGTTGGACCAGATGAAGAATGTCAGGAACATACCGACAACCGCTAGTGGAGCTAACAGCCAGACCGAAGAGAAGACTCCAGATAACGCTTTGTTTGATGGAATCTTAGGTCTGGATGGCGATTTAGATAACCTGTTCGGATAGAATTATTTTTACAAAGCCA
>Ga0208684_1000738_pt1 | contig 21361 bp, 20 predicted proteins | sample MalvireepMed_b05_FD_184245 | JGI IMG/M metagenome (GOLD analysis project Ga0208684, IMG submission 184245) | Marine viral communities from the Global Malaspina Expedition - Malaspina viral metaG DeepMed_b05 (SPAdes) (version 2) | ecosystem: Environmental > Aquatic > Marine > Oceanic | place... | reverse complement strand
CCTTCGAAAGACCTCCGATAAGCATGAACTCACTCCTCCAGCTCCGAAACCGCGAACCATTCGCAATTTTGGCTTGCTCCTACAGTTGCTAGAGGTGTTACCTAATGCCTCATGTCGAATAACGAAACATCGGATTGCGGCTGCACAGGCGATACGCAAAGAGCAGGCGCAGACCCCGCCTATCGCCGCGCCCTTTGGATCGTCGTATTGCTCAATCTGGGCTTTGGCGTTTTCGAGGCCTTCGGCGGGTTTCTGGCGGACAGCCAAGCGCTCAAGGCCGACGCTCTCGACTTCATCGGCGATGGATCGATCACGCTCATCGGCATCCTTGCTCTTGCGTGGACTGCCCGCACGCGCGCCCGGGTCGCGCTGGCACAGGGGCTGTTTCTGGGCGTACTAGGCCTCGGAGTGATCGGTCTGGCGGTCTGGCGATCGCTTAACGCGGTCGCGCCGGAAGCCGGCTTGATGGGCGGGATCGCCGTCGCAGCCTTGATAGTCAACATCGCGGCGGCGCTTGTGCTGATGCGGTTTCGCGAAGGCGACGCACATGTATCCGCGATCTGGCTGTTCAGCCGCAATGACGCGATCGCCAATGTCGGAGTGATCATCGCTGCTGCCCTGGTCGCCTGGACCGGGCAAGCCTGGCCCGATCTGCTGGTCGCAGCGGTGATCGCACTGATCTTCCTGCATTCGGCCTATCTTATTGTCCGGCGTGCCACCGAGGAACTTCGCGCGCAGCATGTTTCGGCTCTCGGAAAGGCCGCCTCCAAATGACGCTACGTGCTTTTGCGGTCCAATTGATCGCTTTCCTGTCGATCGCAGTCGCAATGCCCGCTTCTGCAGGCACGCATGACGCGGTTCAGACGACCTGGCGCCTGCTCGATTACATCGCCGTGGATTACACCGAAGCCGTTAGCGGCGGTGAAGTCACGAACGAGCTGGAGTATGCCGAAATGCAGGAATTTTCTGCCTCGGTAGCCGAACGCATGGCTGCCCTGCCCGCAAACGCGCACCGTGCCCAGCTGGTTGCGGAGGCAGAGGCTCTCGTCGAGTCAATCTCGACGAAGGTGGAGCCTGCTGTCGTCGCACGAGACGCGCGCAGATTGGCAAGCGAGCTGATCGCGGCGTTTCCCGTTCCGCTTGCTCCCGAGGCGGCACCCGACCTCGCGCGAGGTGCCGCGCTGTACGCCCAGAACTGCGCAAGCTGTCATGGCGTGAGCGGAGGAGGCGACGGCCCCGCGGCAGAGGGACTCGATCCCCCGCCAATCGCGTTCGACGACGTCGTCCGTGCCCGCGAGCGAAGCGCTTTCGCGCTCTACCAGGTCATTGGACAGGGTCTGGAGGGAACGGCCATGCCGGGCTTTTCCGATCTCGGGGTGGAAGATCGCTGGAGCCTGGCCTACTATTCAGGGTCGATCGCATTTGAGGATGTGGAGCGCGGCAGACGGATCTGGAACGACGATCCGGAAATCCGGGCGCGTATTCCTGACCTCGCCGCTCTATCCGGCCTTACGCCGGCAACCCTTGGCGAGGCGATCAGCACCGAGCGTGCCGATGCCGTTATGGCCTATTTGCGGGCTCATCCCGAAGCCATGGCGAGCGATACGACCGGCTCACTCGCTTTGGCACGCAAACGCTTGCAGCAAAGTCTTGCCGCTTACGAAGCGGGTAATGAGGCCGAAGCGCGCGAACTCGCACTCTCGGCCTATCTGGATGGCTTCGAACCATTGGAAGCCGTTTTAAGCACGCGCGATGCAGACCTGCTCGCATCTGTCGAAACCGGCATGGCGGAGCTTCGAGCGGCAATAGGTCGCGGGGATCCGCTGGCCGCCGTCGCCCAAAGGGTGAATGCGCTCGACGTTCTTTTCTACCGCGCCGAGACGGTCCTCGCCCCGGACAATGCCAGTGAGGCGTCGGCATTCGCAGGAGCCTTTGCGATCCTGTTGCGCGAAGGGCTCGAGGCATTGCTGATCGTGATCGCGATGATCGCGTTCCTGCGCAAGGCCGAGAGAACGGAAGTTCTGCCCTTCGTCCATGGCGGATGGCTCTCCGCTCTTGGGGCCGGAGCCCTGACGTGGGTGGCAGCGACCTACCTGATCGGAGTGAGTGGTGCGGGCCGCGAGCTGGTGGAGGGGTTCGGATCGCTTTTTGCCGCTCTCGTCCTGCTGTCGGTCGGCATATGGATGCACGGCAAGTCGCAGGCCGGCGAATGGCAACGCTATATCCGGAAAACCATGCAGCACGCTCTCTCGCGCAGGTCCGCATGGTTTCTGTTCGGGCTGGCCTTCCTCGTGGTTTACCGGGAGGTCTTCGAGACGATCCTGTTCTTCGCAGCGCTCTGGAGTCAGGGCCATACCGACGCGATTCTTGCTGGCGCTGCCGCCGCAATCGTCTTGCTAGCGCTGATTGCGTGGGCGATGCTGCGCTACAGTCGCCGACTGCCAATTGGAACATTCTTCGCGTATAGTTCGGTTCTGATCGGCATTCTTGCCGTCGTCTTGGCCGGGAAGGGTATTTCGGGGCTCCAGGAAGCCGGATTGTTGGGCATCACTCCGCTTCCGAATCTGCCCCGCATACCGATTCTGGGCATCGCACCGGCACTTGAGCCAGTGGCGGCGCAAATTCTCACGCTCGCGCTCATCGCGCTGGGTTATTGGCGCAACAGAATGAAAGGCATGCAATCCGGAACACCGCAGGCCGAAACCGGTTGACGACGCTCCGGGCAAGGGAAGCATTATGATCGACAGACGTTCTATTCTTGGCGGTGCAGTGCTTGGCGCAGGTGCACTGGGAATAGCCGCGTATGCCCGGCGCGACCTGTTGACAGACCGGAATGCGGCGCTTGCTTCGGTAACCGCGCGCTCGCAACTTCTCGTTCCTCCTCTTTATTCAGGGGAACGAGAAGGCGGCGAGAGGGTTTTCGATCTCAATCTGCGCCACGGCGTCTCACATTTTTTTGAAGGGATCGAAACGCCGACCATCGGCATCAACCAACCCTATCTAGGCCCCACACTTGAGATGCACGCCGGCGATACGGTGCGGATGAATGTCACGAGCGATCTGTCCGAAACGGCGACCGTCCACTGGCACGGTTTTCATCTTCCGGCGCGAGCCGATGGCGGACCGCATCAGCCGATCGAGCCAGGAGGGAGCTGGACCGCGCGTTTCGATGTCCGACAGCGCGCAGCGATGTTCTGGTATCATTCGCATGCGCACCGCCGCTCGGGGCCACAGGTCTATCAGGGTCTGGCCGGAATGATCTACGTCCGCGACAGCGCGAGCGAGGCGCTCGACCTTCCAAACGACTATGGCATCGATGATATACCGCTGGTCGTACAGGATCGCGCTTTCGCGCGCGATGGAAGCCTCGTTTATTCCACACGCATGCATAATATCATGATGGGAATGATGGGTGACACGATGCTGGTCAACGGCGTCGTCGAGCCCGTCTTCGAGGCAAAGTCCGATCGTTTGAGGCTGCGACTAGTCAATGGCTCGAACGCACGCTTTTACCGTTTCGGGTTCGACGATGGCCGCAGCTTCCATCAGATCGGAACCGACGGCGGTTTGCTCGCCGCGCCGCTGCCAACCGACAATGTTGTTCTCGCTCCCGGCGAACGCGCGCAGGTAATCGTCGATGTCAGCGATGGAAGGCCGGTTTCGCTGCTTGCGGACGGGCTCGAAATCATGGGCATGGGAAATAGGGGCCGGGGAATGAGAGGGCCCGGGCCCATGCGCGATTCCGACCGGCCGACGGACAATTGGATGATGGGCGACCGAGGCGGCCGTGGCGGTATGATGGGCGAACGGGAGCGTCGCGATGGGATGATGGGCGGCATGATGGATGAAAGGCGTCGCTTTACCGTGCTGGACATCCGGCCGGCCGCAAGCCGCAGGCGGTCGATCGCATTGCCGCGCCAGCTCGCTACCTTGCCTCAGATCGATCCAGGCGACGCGGTCCGGACGCGCCATTTCGTTCTCGATATGGGCATGGGAATGCGCATGATGCGCGGAGGCGGTTTTACAATCAACGGCAAATCGATGGACATGCAGCGTATCGACGAGACAGTGCGGGTCGATACCACCGAAATCTGGCAAGTCGAGAATGCCTCGATGATGGCGCATCCGTTCCACATTCACGATGTGCAGTTCCGTATCCTCGACCGGAACGGCCGGGCACCTGATGCGGCGGAACAGGGACTAAAGGACACGGTTGTCGTCTATCCGGGCGAGACCGTGCGGCTCCTTTTGCGGTTCGAGGACTACACCGACCCGGATTTGCCTTACATGTATCACTGCCACATCCTCGAGCACGAAGACGCCGGCATGATGGGGCAATTCACCGTCACAGCTTGAATCAGTAGCCGAGCAGAAGATCTGCCACCAACAGCCTCCAAGCCCTCACCAATGCGAGAACCATACCATGAAAGCATCCGATCTTCTTGTCGCCGCGTTGGAAGCCGAAGGCGTCGAGTATATCTTCGCGGTTCCGGGCGAAGAAAACCTCGATCTTCTGGAGTCACTGCGGACCTCGTCGATCCGTCTGATCGTTACCCGGCACGAGCAAGGGGCAGGGTTCATGGCGGCAACCTATGGACGTCTTACCGGTAAAGCCGGCGTATGCCTTGCCACGCTGGGGCCAGGGGCGACAAACCTCACGACGCCCGCAGCTTATGCCGCTCTGGGTGCATTCCCGCTTGTCATGATAACCGGGCAAAAACCCATCAAGGTCTCGAAGCAGGCGCAGTTCCAGATCGTCGATGTCGTCTCGCTTTTTACTCCCTTGTGCAAGATGGCGAAGCAGATCGTGAACGGCGAACGCATTCCCTCGCTGGTGCGAGAAGGTTTCAGGAGGGCACAGGAAGAGCGGCCCGGTGCAGTTCTGCTGGAGCTGCCCGAAGACATTGCCGAGGAGGAAACCTCCGAACCGGTCGTGGCGCCCCACCCTCGCCAATATGCGGTGGCGGGAGATGCCGCGCTAGACGAAGCTGCCGAGCGTATTCTGGCCGCCGATCGGCCGCTGCTTCTGGTCGGTGCCGGGGCCAACCGGCGTAGCGCTTGTAAGGCGCTCCGAAAGTTCGTCGACGACACTCAATTTCCGTTTTTCAATACGCAAATGGGCAAGGGAGTGCTTGATGAGGCAAGCCCCCTGTATCTTGGAACGGCGGCTCTATCATCGGATGACTATGTTCATTGCGCCATCGATCGTGCCGATCTGATCGTCAATATCGGCCATGACGTGGTCGAGAAACCGCCCTTTTTCATGGAGCCTGACGGACGCACCGTTATCCATGTGAATTACAAGGCCGCAGAGGTCGACCAGGTCTATTTCCCGCAGCTGGAAGTCATTGGCGATATTGCCGGATCTGTCGAGCGACTGGGAAACCGGCTGCGCGGCAAACATCCTAGTGACCCGGCAGCCTACGCCAATGTCCATGAGGACATCGCGGCGCACATCCGCCAAGGCAGCGACGATGGCCGCTTTCCGATGGTGCCCCAGCGCATCGTTGCAGATGTACGGGCGGTCATGGGCCGGGACGACATCGTCGCACTCGACAACGGCATCTACAAGATCTGGTTCGCCCGCAACTATATCGCGCATGAGCCCAACACCATTCTGCTCGACAACGCGTTGGCGACGATGGGAGCGGGTCTCCCCTCGGCGATGATGGCAGCGATGCTCTCGCCCGAGCGCCGCGTGCTCGCCGTATGCGGCGATGGCGGGTTCATGATGAATTCGCAGGAGGTGGAAACCGCGGTCAGGCTCGGCCTCAACCTCGTCGTACTCATCCTCAATGATTCCGCTTACGGTATGATCCGGTGGAAGCAGGAAGAACTTGGCTTTCCCGATTACGGTCTGAGCTTCGCCAACCCCGACTTCGTTACCTATGCGAAGAGTTATGGTGCGACGGGCCACCGGATCGAAAGCAGCGAAGCACTGGTACCGACCTTGAATGAAGGGTTTGAAAGCGGCGGCGTTCACCTTGTCGACTTGCCGGTGGATTACTCCGAGAACCGCAAGGTTCTGATCGATGAACTCAAGGCGATGGAGTGTCCTCAATGACGTGGCAGGTCCTCAATCCCTACGACCAGGAATGCATTGGCAGCGTGGAGCTGGTCGACTGGCCACAAATCGATCGTTGGCTCGACGAGGCGCGCGCGCTGCACGAAGACCGGCAAGCGCGGCTCCCCGCCCATGAACGCATCGCCATCCTGCAGCGCGCCAGCGTGCTGATGCGCGAGCGCGCGGAGACGCTGGCAATGCAGATTGCGCTCGAGGGCGGTAAACCCATCGTCGACGCGCGCGTGGAAACCAGTCGCGCCATTCAGAGCGTCGAATTGTGCATACACGAATTGTTCGCCAGCGGCGGGCGCGAAATCCCGATGGACCTGACGCAGGCGGGGGCAGGACGCAAAGCCTATACTTTCCGTGAGCCGATCGGGCCGGTCGTGGCGATCTCCGCTTTCAATCATCCTCTGAACCTGATCGCCCATCAGGTGGGACCGGCGGTTGCAAGCGGATGCCCTGTACTGGTGAAACCGGCCAAGGACACGCCCCTTTCCTGCAAGAGCTTCGTCCAAATCCTTTATGAAGCCGGACTCAATGAAAATTGGTGCCGTTTCGTGCCGTGCTCGGACGAGGTCGCCGAAAAAATGGTCACCGATCCGCGAACGGCATTCTTCTCCTTCATCGGTTCGGCCAGAGTTGGCTGGATGCTCCGCTCCAAACTGGCCCCTGGCACTCGTCTGGCGCTGGAACATGGGGGCGCGGCCCCGATCATCGTCGATGACAGCGTTGCGCATGCCAAGGTAATTCCTCCGCTCCTGAAAGGCGGCTTTTATCATTCTGGTCAGGTCTGCGTCTCGGTGCAGCGCGTGTTCGTTCCGCGCGCCGAATTGCCGGACTTCGCTGCCGAGCTCGCTGCGGGAGCAGAAGCACTGACGGTGGGCGATCCGACCAATGCGGAAACTCAATGCGGTCCGCTCATTCGTCCTGCCGAAGTCGACCGCGTCGCATCCTGGGTCGATGCAGCCGTTCAGGGCGGCGCCAGGCTCGCCGCAGGGGGTAAGCGCATGGGTTCCACCCTTTACCAGCCCACGGTCCTTGTCGATCCGCCGTGCGACGCCGATGTATCGCGCAAGGAAGTGTTTGGCCCTGTGGTCTGCATTTACGGATACGACGACGTCGATGCTGCGATCGGCCAAGCGAACGCGCTTCCCTACGCCTTTCAGGCGGCTGTGTTTTCCGACCGAATGTCCTGGGCCGATTACTGCGTCGAAACGCTGGCCGCGTCAGCCGTAATGGTCAACGATCATACCGCATTTCGCGTCGACTGGATGCCGTTCGCAGGACGTCGTCAGTCGGGTCTCGGAACAGGCGGTATAGGTTATACGATGGTCGATATGAGCGAAGAAAAGATGGTGGTCGTGAATGCACCATCCAGCGTCCGATGACCTTGAGCGCGGCGAAACGGCTTGCGCCCGTTTTGATTCTGGTTAGCTTCGGCCTCGACCAATTGTCGAAAACCTGGGCGCATTCTTTGGTTGGTTCGGGTAACGTGATCGCAGTGTTCCCGGGCTTCAATCTAGTCGCCATCGCCAATAGCGGCGTGGCTTTCGGACTGGCCGGTGGAGCAGCCCCCGTGATCCTTATCGCGATCGGCGTTCTGCTTTCGGGCATGCTCGGGATTTGGCTGATGAGAACCCGATCCCCCATCCATGCGCTCGGCTTGAGCTTGGCGATTGGCGGAGCGCTCGGCAACGTTGCAGACAGGCTGATGTTTGGCGCCGTCAGGGACTTTATCGATTTGTACTGGGACAATTTTCATTGGCCATCATTCAATCTGGCCGACGTCGCGATCGTAGCGGGACTGGGGCTTTTGGTCCTGGTGGGCGAAGACCAGCCTGAAACCAGCGCGAATACGAGCTGATTAAGACCGGACGCAATGAGAAAAGACGAACGCTTCCGCATAGCGCGGAAGGTCGCCACACCAGCACGCTGGCGATGCCGTCTATCGCGTCTGAACGCCGCTTGGTCGCGATCTCGGTTGCACCTACAGCAACTGTAGCACCCATCTGTACGTGTAGCTGCGTTGCTTTAGCGCTCACCACAGGAGATTTTCAATGACACTTCAACTTGGCGACACCGCACCCGATTTCGAGGCCGACACAACCGATGGCACGCTCAAATTCCATGAATGGATGGGTGACGACTGGGCGGTGCTGTTCTCGCACCCTGCGGATTTCACTCCTGTTTGCACGACGGAACTTGGTGAGGTGGCCCGCCTCAAGCCTGAATTCGACAAACGCGGCGTCAAAGTGATCGGTCTCAGCGTCGATCCGCTCGAAGATCATCGAGCTTGGGCGGGCGACATTGCCGAAACCCAGGGTCATGCTCTCAACTTTCCGCTGGTCGCGGACCCGGATCGTGAAATCGCTGATCTCTATGGAATGATCCATCCGCAGGCTGATGATTCATTCACCGTCCGCTCGGTGTTCATCATCGGTCCCGATAAGAAAGTGAAACTTACGCTCACTTATCCCGCGAGCACGGGACGAAATTTCGAAGAGATCTTGCGGATTATCGATTCGCTGCAACTGACGGCGGACCACAGCGTGGCCACACCTGTGAACTGGCAGCAGGGCGAGGACGTCATCATCGTGCCTTCGCTCAGCGATGAAGAAGCGCGTGAGAAATTCCCCAAAGGCTGGGAGACGGTAAAACCTTATCTGCGCGTCACACCGCAGCCGCAGGATTGATCGCAGCATAAGGGGCAATGCGAGACTTATCGGCGGGAGCATAATCAAAAGCGCGCCGGTTGGTTTTGCCGTGCCTGGCTCGGCACCGATATGCCAAATCGAGAGGACGGTATTGGTCTATGAAACGTTCCATAAAACAGAGCGAAGAACTCATACCGCGAGGGCCCTTCGACAGCACACTCCATTTCCTGAGGCGGCCCTATGACTTCGTAAACACGGTCTGCTCGCGAACCGGTGGCAATATGTTCGAAACCCGCCTGTTGCTCCGGCGGACTGTGTGCCTGCGCGGCGAAGCTGCGGCCGAGATGTTCTACGATAAAGCGCGAATGTCGCGCGACGGCGCGATGCCGGAACCGGTTCGGGCGACTTTGACTGGCAAGGGCGGAGTCCAGGGTCTGGATGGCGAGCGGCATCTGCGGCGCAAGGAAATGTTCGTGTCGTTGCTGACGCAAGAGCGTGTCGAGGCTCTGGGAGAGAAATTCGAGAAAATGTGGTTGGCCCAGCTCCCGGCATGGACCCGGGAATCGCAGGTAATCTTCTACGAAGCGCTGCATCCCATATTGGCCGAAGCAGTGTGCGACTGGGCCGGTGTGCCACTACCGGCTGAAGAGCGCATCAAGCGAACTCGCGACCTTGTTCTACTCTTCGACCGCGCGGCCGCGCTCGGCTTGGGCCATTTTCGGGCCCGGCGCGCTCGCAGCCGTTCCGAAGCGTGGCTTGCTCGCGTCATCAAGGATGCGCGTGACCGCCGTCTGGTCCCACCCGCTGAATCGGCGCTGGCTGTGATTGCTGCGCACCGGGATGAGGATGGTGCGCTGCTAAGTCCCAGGATCGCTGCCGTCGAACTGCTGAACGTTCTGCGCCCAACCGTCGCTACGTCTGTCTATATCACTCTCCTGGCGCATGCTCTCCATTCATTTCCCGATGTGGCTCCGACCCCTGCATCCGATCGCTCTGAGTTAGGCCGTTTCGTGCAGGAAGTGCGCCGGTTCTATCCGTTCTTCCCTGCGGTCGCTGCCAGGAGCCGAAAGGACTTTCGCTGGCGAAATGTCCGTTTTCCCGCCGGCCGACGTTTCCTGCTCGACTTACACGCAACCAACACTGATCCTCATCTCTGGAACGAGCCGGAAATCGTCAATCCGGATCGCTTCCGCAAGGAAGACTTTTCCGCGTTCGCATTAATCCCTCAGGGCGGCGGCGATGTCTCGAAAAATCATCGCTGCCCCGGTGAGACAGTCGTGCTCGAAGTGATGGAGCGCTCGTTGCGAATGCTTCTTTGCGAAATGGAATATCGGCTTCCCGCGCAGGATCTGCGCATCGATCGTTCCCGGATGCCGGCGCTGCCAGGCAGCAAGATCATTCTCGAGGATATCCGGCGCAGTGAGCGGTCTTTGAAAGAGACTTGAGGAGAGCCGGGAACGCGTTGAGATCTCTCAGAAAGGAACGTCCGATTGCACAGCAGCTAAGACGAAATCGCTCTTTGAGAAGCACCGACGCCTCATGGGAGGGCAACATGATGCTCGGATTTGGCTGGGCACTTCTCGACGCCCAAACAGGAGAGAACCGTCCGCACAGTCATCTGGCACACCAGATCAGTCTTTCGCTGGTCGACTCTTGCAGCATTAACGCTGACCGAGATCTTCGCTTGTCGCCCGGTGAAGCTGTTCTCATCCCTGCCACCACGGTTCACCGCTTGACGCCATCCGGTGCCATCCTGCGAAATCTGTATGTCGATCCGTTTTTCATGGGAACCCGTGACCTCAACAAGAGTGTTGGACTGGAACGGCTTTCGACCGCTGAAGCGAATGCATTGGCTCTGGTTGGATCTGGGAACGAGGCACGCAAATGGATGGAAGGCTTTTTGAACCGGAAGGGTTCGAGCCAAATCGACCCGCGCCTCCGCTCTACGCTGCAACGGATCGAACCCGGGGCGACACCTTCGGAATTGGCCAAAGCCGTCGGTGTTTCGACCACGCGGATGCGGGAAATTGCGGTTCGGGATTTTGGAGTGCCGACAACCAAGCTCCTGCAATGGTTACAGGTTCAGCGTGCCATCGAGAGCTTCGACCAATCTCATAGTGTCGCTGCCGCAGCGGCCGCGGGTGGGTTTCCCTAAGAAAGCAACGGTCTCGGCGAGCGCCTGATCAAATATGCCCAATATTGGGGAGGCGGCCCCCTAGGTCATGGAATGTCGGCGCGGTGCTGGCGCCTCTAGCGAAATCGGCGAGAAAGGAGGTGCTTCATGGCTCGACCATTTGACAGCAACGACCGGGTCGGCGGATACGACTTTTCGGATTTCGCGCAGGAATTCCTGCGCCGCAATTCCTCTTACCGGCAACAATACGCACGGATCGCCAGCGCTAGCGGCTTCGACGCGCAATCCCCAGCTTGCCGCCGAATGGCGCGTTCATGGGGCCTTGAATTTCCCGATTGATCCCGACCTTTCAGCTCGCAGCCATCCGGCGATCTGGCAAGCCGAGGAAAACGCTCATGTGGTAATTCTTGGCGGTGGGCGCGCAGTCAAGGCGGCGCGCGCAGCGTGCGACCTGATCGCCAAACGAGCGAGCAATGCGGGAGATCATCTGGTCCTCGCCGATACTGGCGCTCGTCACCGGCTGCTCGTTATGGCCTCAGCCCGGTTGGGTGGAGACAATTATCTGATCCCTCAAGACCAGTCGGTTCCGATCAGGCTAGCGGCGCTCGATGCGTTTCACCGCTGCGTTGATGGCTCCGCTGTGCCCACCAAGCGATACCCCTTACGGCCCACCACCTATCAGTCCAGACGCCTCCACTTGCTGCTCGCCATACTCGATAATCTGGCCAGAGCGCCTGAGGGTGTCACCCTCCGAGAGATTGCGGGAACCCTCGTCTATCGCGGATTATCCGCACAACGCGCCATAGACTGGAAATCGTCATCGCAACGCCGACAGACCCAGCGTCTTGTCGCCGAAGCACGGAGGATGGCGTCGCACGGCTATCTCGACCTGCTTCGCCAAAGCCGGTTCCGACCTTTTCAAACGCACTGAATGCACTATGGTTTTTCCTTGGGCAAGCCGCTGAATTTTGTGGCGCGCCCGGATTGGAACCAGACCTTGAGGGTCGCAACTGCAACAGCCGGAAAGGGTGGAATGGAACCGTCTTGTCTGGCACCGAGCAGGCGGTCGGGTGGCGGCGTGTTGGATTGCGTGCTGCCGATCGAACGGCAGGTCTATGTACGCATATCTCGCGGAGGAATTCGCAACTGAACTTATCAATGTTCGTTCGGACACTGAACTCGATGGCGCCCTTAAACAGGTTTCCCGACGCCTTGGCTTCGACCACTTCGCACTTAGCCTGGAGATGCGTTCGACATCGTGCGAGGCACCGGGCTTGCTATTGCACGACTATCCCGACGAATGGGCGAAAGTCTATATCGCCTTCGACCTCGCAGGGCAGGATCCGGTGCGAAGAGCCTGCGACAAGACCATCATCGGTTTTGCCTGGGACTGGATTGACGAACTCGTCCCTCTCACGCGCGGCGACCGTCAGATGCTCAATGTTGGCCGGGAATGCGGAATTGGCAATGGCTATACCGTTCCGCGGCACTTACCCGGGATAGGGCGCGGTACCTGCACCTTTGCTGTTCGACCCGATCGAGAACTGCCCCGACGGCGTTTCGCCGTCGCGGAAGTGATCGGGACGCTGGCTTTGAGCTGTGCACTGGGACTGAGCTCAGAAAGACTCGATGAGAAGGTTCCCTCCCTGACCGATCGGCAGCGGGAGTGTCTGCTCTGGGTTGCAAGAGGGAAGACTGCAGCTGAAACGGCCATGATACTCGAAATCAGTACCGAAACCGTCATTCAGCATCTCAAGATGGCCCGCGAACGCTACCAGGTCCATTGTAAACAGTCCCTCGTCGTCGCGGCGCTGTTCGACGGGTTGATCGGGTTTGCCGACATCATCCGTTGGCGCGATGTCGGATAGACGTGTCACACGAGCTCAAGAGCTTCGGCTAGTCGATCTCCATTTCGTCGACTCAAATGGAGCGTGCATGGTTCACAATGCAGGCATCTCTCTGTGTCGGCAAATCAGAAAATGCCGAAGCCCTTATTCAACCGTTTCTTCAACACAATCACACCATTGAGCCAAGGTCCGATCCCACGCTAGGGTAGACTGAAACCATTTTCTTGAGATCGCTAGTCGTCAGCCCAAGGCGGATCGCGAGACCGAAGAAGTTGATAATTTCGCCATATTCGGGGCCGAGCAAATGAGCGCCCATGATAGTGTCGCTGTCGTTATCGATTATGACCTTGGTTGCAGCGCAGCTTTCGCCAACGCGAAGGTTGGAATACCAGTCGCCGGTGTCATTCTCGACGACGCGGATATCGTGCCCGGCCTCTCGTGCTTCCTCTTCGAGCATGCCAACACGGGCTAGCTCTGGTACGGTAAATACAGCGCTCGGAACTCCCGAATAATCCGGCTTGGTGCCATTGCCCATGAGCATATTGGACGCAGCTACCTTGCCCTCGAAAACCGCGACAGGCGTAAGCGGAGCGCCCTGCGTGTCGGCGGCATCCCCGGCAGCGTAGATTTTCGGGTTGGACGTGCTTTGCAGGTAGGCGTTGACCGCAACGCCCTTGTCACCCGCCTCGACATTGGCTGCGACCAGATCGAGCTGGTCAATTGCTGGGACGCGGCCCGCGCCGTGGACGACGAGGTCGGCGCGCAAATCTTTCGTTTCGCTGTCCGTTTCTACCGTGACAAGAAAGTCAGTCCCGTCCTTCTTGATCGATTTGAGTGACGTGCGCCGTCGCAGTTGGACGCCGACTTCCTTGCCCCGCGCCACGAGTTTTTCGACGAGATCGGGATCGAAACCTTTAAGCGGTCTCTCGCCACGGTCGATGATGCACACCTCGCTGCCGGCGCGTGCTGCGATATGGCCAAACTCGAACGAGATGAAGCCGCCGCCGATGAACAAGATGCGTTTGGGCAGCGCATCGAGCCGCATGAACTCAGTGCTGTCGGTGAGATGTTCGGCACCGGGCACCTCTATCGGTCGCGGTTTGGCGCCCGTCGCGATCAGGAAGTGGTTTGCCTGGAACTGCCCCTCGCCTTCGATTTCGACAGTATCTTCGCCGACGAAGCGCGCCTTCCCGTGAAGCGTAGTCACGCCGTTGCTCTCCAGACCATTTTCGATCCGGCTGGGCATCTTGTCGGTAAAGGTCTGGGTGAATGCAACCAGATCGGGCCAGCTGATCGCGATGTCGTTCGGCTCGATGCCCTTGCCGTGCATAAGCCGCGCCGCGTCGATGATTTCCGCCCCGCGGCGAAGCATTTTCTTGGGATCGCAGCCGCGTAGGGCGCAGGTGCCGCCATAAGGCAGTTCGTCGACCACCGCGACCGACCAACCTGCAGAGGCGCATTTGTTGGCGGCATTTACGGCTGCCATGCCGACACCCAGCACTATGAGATCGAAGTTTCGCGTATTCATCTCATCGTCCTCCGCAACATGCGGCGCCCGTGCCATCGGCGCGCGCTTCCTGGATTGGCGGGCAGGGGATGGTGCCGAATGAGCAAAAGACGCAGCAATCCCCCACATTGGGGCGGAGTTTCACACCGCAACCTTTGCAATCGTAGAAAAACCAGCAGGCATCGCTCGGCATCGTTTCGATCCTTTTATGCCCGCAAGTAGGGCATGTGATCTCGGACTTCAGTGCGATCATAGCGGGCTCGCGGCAAGGGTCGCTGGATAACCGGCGTCGGTCGACGCCGTTGCGATGGCAGTGGTGGTCGTTTGTGCAGGGTCGAACCGGGCGATGGCGGTTTTCGCCTCGTAATCGATCGTGACGTCTTCCACACCCGCCACGCTCTCCATTGCGCGCCGCACTGTGATCGGGCAGGTCGCGCAGGTCATATTCTCGACCGCAAAGCTCGCCGTTTGCAGGAATGCCGGATTTTGTTGGACCCGTTCGTCGGAGTTTTGCGGCAACAGGGTTGCTGCCCCGATACCCGCTCCGGCCAGCCCCAATACCGCAACTGCGGCGATCATCGTCTTCTTCATCTTTCGAACTCCTAATAGAATAGCGGTGCCCACCAATCGACCGTGGCCGAGGCAGCGATCAAAGCGGTTGCTAGCCATAGGGCGCTCTTGACGATCAGGTTTGCTTCGGGCCGCGCGCAATAGGTTTCGTCTTCGCAAGGTTCGGCTTGCCGAAAATAGGCGTGCCGGAATCCAAGGCCCAGAAAGAGGAGCGCGATGGCGATAAACACCCATTTATAAGGTTCGAGCGCGGTAAGATTGCCGATCCATGCGCCGCCGATGCCCAGGCTCAGCAACAACAGCGGAGCAATACAGCAGGACGAGGCGAGTATCGCGCCGAGCGCGCCTCCACTTGCCCATATTTGGTGCGCATTCTTTTGCGTTTGATCGGTCATGGAAACCGATATAGTCTCTGTAGTAACTACAGGTTCAAGCACTAACTGGCATTTGGCTCATGACAGCATCACAAATGATCAAGCGTGGCGAACTGGCCAAACAGTCGGGCTGCAACCTTGAGACGATCCGCTACTACGAGAAGATCGGTCTGCTTAAGCCGCCCGAGCGCACGGCAACCGGGCACAGGCTCTACTCACCCGGCGACCAGGCGCGGCTCGGCTTTATCCTGCGAGGCCGCGATCTGGGTTTTTCGATCGAGGAGCTAAAAAGCCTGCTCAGCCTTGTCGATTCGCACGACTACAGCTGCGGCGAGGTTCAGGATTTGACCAGTAACCATCTGGCCAGCGTGCGATCCAAGATTGCCGACTTGAGAAGGTTGGAGCAGACCCTTGCCGAAGTATCGGCCCGCTGCGAGGGCGGAAATGTTCCAGAATGCCCCATCATCGATACGCTCTTCGGTCGTGGTCCTGCCGCTCGACCGTGAAGCAATGCCATTGGAGGGGGTACGCGGCTTGAATCTATTTTGATTCTTTCATGAGACCAACCTTTGGCTCAGCCAAGTGCGACGCTGTGACACGGAGCCGCTGATCAGTTCAACCACCGCAAAACGCAATGTTGCTATTGCGAATTATTCGCAATTTCAATATTGGCGCCTTCAGATTCTGAAGGAGCCGTCCATGTATCGATATCTCGCTAGCGCGTTTGCAGTCATTTTCGTTTCGCCCGCCATGGCCCAGACGGTTCATCAAACAGAGGCCGACGAAATGGATCAGTCCGGCGACGTAATCGTCGTTACCGCGGCGCGTACCCAGCTACCGGCAAGCGCCCTTCCGCTTACTGTGGACGTGATCGACAGTGAATCTCTCCAGCGCCAGGCGCAGATTTCCGGCTCGACCGTGGATGCAGTCTCCGCGCTCTTGCCCTCCTTCTCGCCTACCCGCGAAAAACTGAGCGGGGCGGGCGAAAGCCTGCGTGGCCGTTCGCCGCTTTACGCCATCAACGGCATCCCCCAATCGACACCGGTGCGAGACGGTTCGCGTGATGGATATACGATTGACCCGTTTTTCATCGATCGGGTGGAAGTGATCTACGGTTCGAACGCCTTGCAGGGCGTCGGCGCTACTGGCGGTGTTGTGAACCAGGTCACGGTCGGTGCGCCGAGCGAGGACGGCATTGCGGTGCGTGCACTCGCCCAGCTTACACTGCCTGACGGTTTCGACGGCGAAGGCATCGGAGCAAAATCAGGCGGCCTGCTGGGTTATCGGGACGGCCCGCTCGATGCGAGCTTCGGCGCAACGCTCGAACGGCGTGGAGCCTTCTTCGATGGTGCTGGCAACAGGATCGGGGTCGATGGAACACAAGGGGAAATCCAGGACAGCGACAGCTGGTCTGTCTTTGCGCGCCTGGGGTATGACCTTGCGAGCGGTGCACGGTTTGAAGTGGTGGCCAACCGTTTTGAACTCGAGGGAAATGCCAATTACGTCATCGTTCCTGGCGATCGCGCTACAGGTGTCCCGTCCACCAGCGTGCGCGGCGTCACACCGGGCGACCCTCCCTCCAATACCGCAGAGCTCCTATCGGCTTCGCTCGTGGACCCCGAACTGGGTGGAGGCACACTCATCCTGCAGGGCTTCTACAGCCGCACGAACGATGTGTTCGGCGGCGGAGTTTTTGGGACATTCCAAGATCCTGCAATCGATCCGTCGAGGACACTCTTCGATCAGTCTGCCAACCAGTCGCGTAAACTAGGCGGCAAGGTTAGCTACGAACGCGCTATTCCCGGCCTGGAAGATCTCGTTCTAACGGCAGGCTTCGATGCTCTCTTTGATCAGACGGAACAATCGCTGGTACAGACCGGCAGGGTGTGGGTGCCGCAAAGCGATTTCCGCAGCCTCGCGCCGTTTCTGCAGAGCAATCTGGCGCTCGCCGATGGAGTTGTTCGCGTAGCAGGGGGCCTGCGCTATGAGAATGTCCAGCTATCCATTGATGATTTCCAGACGCTCGCCAGCTATGGTTCGGTGCAGGTGGAGGGCGGATCTCCGTCGTTCAAAGACCTTTTGTGGAACGCTGGGGTAATAGTCGAACCTGTCGACGGGCTCCGTGCTTACGGTAGCTATGCCGAGGGCTTCACTATTGCCGATGTCGGCCGTATCCTGCGCGGCATTACCCAAACCGGGGTCGATGTCGACGACTTCCTTTCACTGGAACCCGTGGTCTCGAACAATCGTGAGCTTGGCCTTGAATGGGATCGCGGCCCACTCAAAGCTTCAGCGAGCTATTTTTGGTCGTCGAGCGATTTCGGATCGCTGCTTGTTCTTCGCAACGACGTCTTTGAGGTCGAACGTCAACCCATAGAGATCGAAGGGTTCGAAGCCAGCCTCGCGTGGCGGACACCCCTTCCGGGCCTCTCTTTCAGTGGCGGCTATGCCAATCTTTCGGGCCGAACCGACAGTGATAGCGACGGGATCGTGGACGAGGATCTCGATGGGGCGAACATTTCACCTGACCGGATCAATCTTGCCGCCGACTATTCCTCCGGTCCGCTTAGCCTGCGCACACAAGCACGGTTCTATCTTCCGCGAGAATTTAATGACGTGGCCAGTGCTACGGATTTTGAGGGCTACACATTGCTCGACGCCTTCCTTGCCTATCGTAGCGATATCGGCGAGTTCGCGCTCGCCGCATCGAACCTGACCGACGAATTGTACGTGACCTACGACAGTGACACTGTACGGGTCGCGGACAACAGTCGTTTCTATTCGGGCCGCGGGCGGACCTTCACGCTAAGCTGGCGCGGCGCTTTCTGATGAAGCTTCTCTCATGGCTGCATCGCTGGACTGGCGGCATCGTGGGCATCCTGCTCGCGCTGATCGGGTTGTCCGGCACCGTGCTGTTGTGGGAGGAAAGCTGGATCATGCTGCCTGGGGCCGATCAGCCGGTTGTGGCCGATCCTGCCGCACTCGGCGAGACGATTGCCGCAGCCCGTAAGGCGGGACCGGGACTGTCGCGAATTACCTTCGCCAGCGATGAGATTGGACTGCACCAGGTCATTTATGCCGATGGAAGCGGCGCTTATCTGAACCAAGACGGTGTGCTTGTCGAACGGTGGGTCAGTATGTGGGATCGTCCCGAACTCTGGCTGTTCGATTTACATCACTATCTGTTCATGGGAGAAGCAGGGAAAACCATCACCGGGATCCTTGGAATCCTGCTTGTTGGCTTCTGCATCACCGGGCTTCTTCTCTGGTGGCGCACCCGGACGACCTATCGCTTCCGTATATGGCCTGCCCGCTTCACGCGATCAGCCATTGTTCGCCATCACCGCGACCTAGGTGCGGTTGCTTCGCCCTTGCTCATTCTCGCCGCCTTCACCGGTGCGATGATGGTGTTCCCTTCGATTTCGGCGTGGCTATTGTCTCCCGTCACGGAGGAACAGATTGCGCCGTCGCTCCCCGAACACCTCGAACCTCCGGACGAACAGACGAATTGGCCGCTCGTTATGGCACGAGCACAGGCCGCTTTCCCATCAGCAGTTCCCAGACGTCTGATGATGCCCGCAGCCGAAGGTGCGCCGCTTGCGCTGCGCTTGAAGCAGGATTTTGAGTGGACGCCCAATGGCCGGACATACGTCTGGATCGATCCTAGGGCCGCTCATGTTGTCGGCGTGCAGGATCCGGCCACCAGCGACATCGCTTCGGCTCTTACGGAGAAATACTATCCGGTACATGCCGCGAAGGTCGGCGGCATCGGGTGGCGCTTATTCATGAGTTTTGCGGGCTTGGCTTTGGCGATGCTCGGCCTCTTCGCGTCATGGAGCTTCTGGGCCGGGCGGGGACGTGCGCCTCGCCGCAGCCGGTCTTGAGCGGGAACCGCGGCAGCAGTCTGCAGCTCTTCTGATCGAAGCCGGATGCGACGAGGCGAGGGAACCAATATGCGCCCTGTCCGTCCCCTGATTACAGAGCCTTGTCATTTAACTTTTGATAGCCTTCCATGCCGACCACCATTCTGATTGTCGAAGACGAATTCCTCATAGCTGTCGAAATGGAGGCGGTGGTTCACGATCTCGGTCATGAATCCGCAGGAATAGCCGACGACATGGAGTCGGCATTGGCAAAGGCTTCAGAAGCGATCGATGTGGCGCTCGTCGATGTTAATCTGGCCGATGGAGCCACTGGTCCCAGGATCGGCGAGAAGCTTGCCGCGGATTTCGGGATCGAGGTTATTTTCGTAACCGCCAATCCCGCACAACTCGGCGAAGGGGTGAGCGGAACACTGGGCGCGCTGGAAAAACCGGTCGATCTTAGCATTCTAAAGCAGGTTCTCGACTATGTCATTGCGGTCCGAAAGGGCGAAAAAATCGATCCGCCAGCCCGTCTTAGGCTCTTCTTTAACTAGGCTCCTGCAACCTGCTTTTTCGGACATCCATGACGAGTTCAACGCCATCGTCATGCCAGGTTCTCTCGTAATTGCCTCCTAGCTGTTGCTTCACGGCCAACTCGATGAGGCGACTTCCGAAACCCGTTTGAGGCTCACGCGCCTTGTCGATGTGAGCTCCGTGTTCCCTCCAGCGGAAGCGGACGATCTCGTCCTCGGTTGACAGGTCCAGCGAAATCCTCCCGTTGGGATTGGACAGAGCTCCGTACTTCATCGCGTTGGTAGCCAGCTCGTGGAACACCAATGCGACCGGCGTGGCGGCGCGGCTTTCGACCGCGATATCGGGGCCGGATATAGCAATCCTTCCTTCGGAAAAGGCAGGATAGGTCTCGAAGATCGTCGCAAGCAGCGTGGCGAGGGTCACTTCCTTGCCCTCGGGCTGGGACTTTTCGCTATGCGGCCGGACGAATTCGTGCGCGCGCCCCAGCGCGGAAATCCGGCCAAGCAAGTCGCGCGACGCTTCACCGAACGCTTCATTTGCGCGCGCTGTCAGGCTGATCAGACCGGAAACAATCGCGAAGATGTTCTTGATGCGATGGCTGAGCTCCTGGCTCAGGATTTCGTTTTGGAGGGCGGTGCGCTTCTGCTCGTCGATATCCGTGCAAGTGCCGATCCAGCGCTGGATCTCACCCTGCTCGTTGAGGATCGGCAGCGCACGACCGATCATCCAGCGATAATCACCGCTGTGATGCCGCAGGCGATATTCAACCTCGTACGGTTCGCCGGTAGCGAGGCTGTGGTTCCATTTCTTCCATGCGTCGGCCTGGTCATCCTCATGGAACATCCCGGTCCATCCTTCGCCGTCGGTTGATCCGACAGGGACACCCGTGAATTCATACCAGCGCGCATTGTAATAATCGTGGGAGCCGTCGGGAAGAGTCGACCAAACCATCTGCGGCATGGTGTCGGCGAGCGCATGGAAAGCAGCTCCGGCGGATTGCAGCGCATGCTCTGTAGCCAAGGGCAAGACATCCGGCGCCGAGGAGGATTCGCGGCTGCCGAGCTGGAAATTCGTGATGACTTTTGCATTCATAGCCAGCTTGTGACCTTCCCGGGATGAACAGAATCGGACCGATAGGATACCTGTCGTATCTTGTTGATTTTCAAACGCTGAAGCTCATCGCACAGGTGGGGCGGTCAGTAAACTCGCCCTGTAGAGCACCAGACGGGGCCCTCCCCAGTTCTTGGTATGTCGCTGCCTATCCGGATTTGATGAGATGCAAGCAGTCATCAAAATCACAGGTAATCTTCATGCAGCAAAGCAGCGGTATAAATGGTGCAAGCCTGGTCGATCCGGCACTTCGCGCCATGTTCGAGGCGCGCAAGCGCGTGTTCGTGGATCTTCTTGGCTGGGACGTTCCGGTGCTCGACGGGACCTTTGAAATCGATCAGTTCGATACGCCCTCGGCCGCCTATCTCGTCCTTACCGGCGAAAATTGCGAGCATCGCGCATCGGCCCGGCTCCTGCGTTCTGATGGACCTCATATCTTGCGCGATCTTTTTCCGCAGCTGTGCACCGGACCTGTTCCGCAGGATGAGGCATTTCGCGAGATTACCCGTTTCTGTATCGATCCGACGTTGCCGCGCGCTGATCGCCGGGGTGTCCGCAACCAGCTCGTCTCCGCACTCGCCGATTTTGCAATATCGGAAGGGATCTCTGGTTATTCGGCGGTCGCCCCGGTGCCCTGGTTCCGGCAGATCGCCCAGTTCGGCTGGCGCTGCCAGCAGCTGGGACCGTGCGTTCCTATCGAT
>Ga0208684_1000737_pt1 | contig 21365 bp, 29 predicted proteins | sample MalvireepMed_b05_FD_184245 | JGI IMG/M metagenome (GOLD analysis project Ga0208684, IMG submission 184245) | Marine viral communities from the Global Malaspina Expedition - Malaspina viral metaG DeepMed_b05 (SPAdes) (version 2) | ecosystem: Environmental > Aquatic > Marine > Oceanic | place... | reverse complement strand
TTTCCGGCGATCTGCTGCTCTTTTAATGCTGTAGCAGCTTTAATCTCGGTTAGCTTTGCTTCTGATTTGGCTTTCTTGGTTGCAACTACGCCTTTAATCATATCACCAGCGACCCCTAAAAGGGGTTTAATCAAAAATTGTAACATAATATTTCCTTATAAGTTTTGGATAATGCCGCTTAGTTCTAAGCAACGTGCTGGAGTTTGCTTGTTCCAGCGTGAGTCTTTCATTTGTGAGGCTGCCTCTTTGAAGTCACATTTGCCAAGAGCAGTAAACATCTTCTTAAATTTGCCTACTCCTGCTTGTCCTAGCTGAAAACACATTTCCGTCAAAACGCCTGTTATAGCGTGTTTTTTAGGTTCAGGTAGTTCCGACCATTCAGTGTTCTCTAAATGTTCTCCTATGAGTGAATTTGCCCCATTAAACGCCTTTTCAAAGTCATTATTAAATAGGTTTTCCCACCCATCCTGAGAAGTAGGTACTACTTCCTTACCTAATATCTTATGACCCCAGCCACCAGTAAGGTGTCCTTCGGTACAATGGTAAGGCTCTAACCTATAGCCTTCGTGTGCTTTTATGCGTTCTTTAATATCGTTCACTTTATTGTATATCCAGTTGGTTGAGTAGATAGATTTGGTGCTTTTTCAGGTTGTTTAGTTGAAAGAATATCGTCTAAGTTTTTGTTTAAATACCAGACTACTGAACCAATAATGCTATCTCTTGTAAATGTTTCTGACACTTCTTTCAAAGAACACCCATATTGTAAAAGTAAAGATACTGCTTTTCCAGAGCTTCTTAGCTCTCTATCTAGTGTAGATTCTGATTTCTTGGTTTTTACCCATACTGCTACAGGCAAAACACCAGACTCAGATATAATATAATCTATTGTGGAAACTATAGGCATCGTGTCAATAAGCATACGCACATTGACGGATCGCATCCTATTTGGCACTTCCATTCTCGCCACGCTACTCATAATCCCTTTCTATAATCATTTCCAAATAATGTATAGCCTTTTTAATATCTTCCTTTTTCCCCTTGAATTTGTGCCGACAAACGTACTTTATGACGTTGCCTTCGGCATAAAAAAGATTATTAACATTAATAAACTCTGCTGGTTGAATAATAAACCTTTTGTAGTGATCTCCACTTACTTGCCTGTCTAGTGTTTTCATGGACAGACTTTATTCCATCTTCCACCTTTATTCAAGACCATTGGTAAGAGTTTGGGTTGGCTATCTATAATTATTCCACAACCAATGATCGGTCTATCTTTGAATACTTTGTCATACGCAAAAGCTAATGCGTCTTTATCAATTAAACACCCTACTTGCATCGCCCATAAAAGCGATGACGGATTTCCCCAGTACGAAATTCCATACTTGGTATGATAGTGTCCTTGCACATAACAAGTGCCTTGCTTTTGTCCAACGGTTAATATGTTTGCTGATTTACCATGATGAAAATGTACATCATCTCCATTGGGTAATCTTATGGTTAGTTCACTATGCCATTTCCATCCCTTACCTACTTCTAAGACTTCATTATAATCTCGCATATAGGCTTTAGGTAATCCTGCTTTAAAAGCCCTGCGGTACGCAAGACTTCCATGATTGGAGTGTAAGACATCTACTTTGCTCCATAGTTTTTCAATGGCGTGAATAGTTTCTCTCGCTTCAAATAGCTCATCACCTGCACTTGGCAGGTCAGGGTCTTGACCATGAAAGTTAAGACCATGTTTATCTGTCTCGTCACCAATGTGAACTACACGATCAGGTTTATATTTTTTCTTAATTGAAGTTAAGAAAGAAATTAAATCTTGATGATGATAAGGACAGTGAGTATCTGAAATAATCAATATACATCTGTTTGACATACTTGAGTTTTATTTGATTTGCACAAGATGTGCAATACTACATAAGGGTACGAATTATTAAGACTAGCATTTGTACAAAAACAGTTGTGCCAATAAACCATACTAATCCTCTTAGCTGACGCATATCTCTCTCGATATGGGCGAGGTGATTATCCTTGAGGGTAGTAAGCTTATTGTCCATAAGCTCTAGCTTACCCTCGATACGGATAATTGCTTCTTTATTCTGCTGTTCCATTGGCTTTTACTTCCTTTGGTTCCTCTTTAGATTCCTCTTTAGGTTCTTCTTTAGATTCCTCTTTAGGAAGTTCAGCCTGTAATTGAGCAGTCCAAAAATTAGCTAATATATCTAAGTCAGATTTCTGTTCTCCAACTCTCATTAGCTTTTGATAAATACTTTTACCTTTGTTAGATAGAGTAGTTTCATCATATTCTTTTTGATTTAATGTAAACATATTAACCCTCCAATGCAGTTACTTTAGTTTCTAAAGTTTCTATACGAGTCATAGCTTCTTGTAAAGCTTTAACAGCTTTCATATGTAATATAGAATATTTAAAACCTTTAACGTGATCTTTAACTTCTTTAACATCTCCTATTTCTTTATCATCTGGTATAGTATCTCCATCTTCATAGAGAGTTCCAAATTCTGAAGACGATTGTACATCAGCAGGTGTCGGTTTAACTTCTGTTACTAGTTTTGGACTGACTAGTAGTGCCTCTTGAGCAATCACACCAATTTGAGTTTTTGCGTCATCACCATAAGCTCGTATATCATCTTTTTTTCTAAAGTTTCTAATTCTTAATGCTTTAATATCATCCCATTGAGAATTAGCATCAGTTATATCTTGTTTAATTCTTTCATCAGATATCGCATTGAAAGCACCGTCATGGTTATAGCAGTCACCATCTCCATATACGATAAATCTCGTTGCTCCTGTATCAGCAAATTCAATACATGCATTAGCAGTTCCACTATCAGGTGCACCACCAGAATAAAATACTTGAATACCGTATGGAGCAACACTAGAAACATCTCCTGTATGTTCAAATTTTGTAGCGAATGTGTTATGAATATCGTGTTTTACATGTAATCTTACTGCATCTGGAGCATCTTCTCCAATGCCTATTCTATTATTACCAGCATCAACAAATAGTGCATGAGTTAAACCATCAGATTCTACTCGGAAGTCTCCATCAATACTGTCTTGGTTAAAAATTACATTACCTTGACTTATGTCCATGATATTTCTTGCTGTACCAGCAATCATTTGATAAAGAGTTATACGACCACCTTCAGAACCATCTGCTACATTACCTAAAGACGATTGTAATTCATTATATACAATTGCTTCTCCAGCATTATTATCAGCAGTAAATTTAATAGTTCCATCTAAATCACCATTTGCAACACCAGATGGATCTCTAACAAAATTTAAAAATGGTCCTTCAGCCGTATCATCGTCTGTTGTTTTTAAAGTTAGTAAAGCATAGTTTCCTGAACCTATAACAGTCAATGAACTATCAGGAATCGTAACATTTGTATTTTCATCTATAGTTATAGCAGGATAAGTACCAAGAGTATTACCTAAACCAATCACTAAATCATCAGTTGTATCATCAAGTCCTATGTGAAAATTTTGTGCGTTGCCATCAAATATTATTTTAGTATCTTCTGCTCCACCATCACCCATGGTTAACGTAGGTGTAGTACCACCTAAAGTAAGACCAGCATCGGCATTGTGTGTTAAAGTAATTTCACTGTCTGCACCAAAGTGTATAACAGCAGCATCACTTTTCATATATAAATCATCACCAATAACTGCATCTAAAACTACTGATAAGCCACCATCGGTTTGTAGTGATCCATCTGTTGTGCTTGTTGCAGCAGTTGTGTCGTCTGTTTTTATAATACCACTAGCAGTTACAGTTGTAGCTGTTAATGCTTGTGCAGCAATCGTACTACCAGATTCAGCAGTAAATGTATTCGCTGTGATTACAAAGTCTTTTGCACCTGCTACATAAATGTCTAATGTATCATCAGTCGGTGCTTCCATATATGTATCACCGTCATCATCAAAGATTAATTTTCCACCAAACGCAGCAGTATCTATACCAATTTCAACTTTTGTAGGAGTACCAGAAGCTAAAGTGATACCTGTCATATTGACAGTTTGTAAACTTGATCCGTGTGAAGTAGACGCAATTGTCCCTTCGACTACATTAGCACCTCCATCAGTTACTCTGATCTTTCTACCTGCAAAGTAAATTGCAGATAAATCAGAAGCTGATGCAACGGTTAATGAATCGGCATCAACACGTGCAATTGTGTACGTACCATCGCCATCTCCATATTCAAAGTATCCGTCTCCGAGTTGTTCGTACATATCTCGCATATGTCCCATTAATTCTCTTGCAGCATTATTGACATTACTCGGTGCCATATTTTCTGCAAAGTTCACCGTCATATTGGCAGTATTACTACCTGCAGTTGAACTAAATTTTCCTACGCCTGTTCCAGCCATTTTGTTTTCCTCCTAGTTAAATTCCTTAATTATTATTATTTGTTATTAATCCTGGTGTTTGTCCTGCGACAAATGGTGTTGTTCCTCTAGTTATTCGACCAGGCAAACCTAAAGCACCTCTAATTCCTTGCATTATTCCTGGTGCATATCCAACTCCAGCATAAAATGCTGGATTTATTAATTGTTTTATATCTAATCCACCAGTAGCACCCATTGAACCAAGTAATCTTGATGCAGTTCCACTATCAGGTGTAAAATTACCTAAAACATCTTCTCCTGTTCTTGCAAGATTTAACATTAAATTTTTACCTCTTGCTGTTGCTGATTTATTAAATGAACGATCTACCATTTTTATGCCTTGTAAAAATTGTGCAGTAGAAAATATACCTTCATTTTTAAAAGCTGATTTTACAGCATAATCTATTGGTCTTAGTTGTGCAAAAGCTAAATTTACTTTTGCTAAAGCATTGTTAGGATTATATTCTGTTATTGTTGTTTTAAATACGTTTCTAACATCTGAAAAAGCATCTCCAATATAACTTTCAACTCCAGAAGATCTATGAAATCTTTGCATATCTGAAAATAAATCAGTTTCTATTTTTTTTAAAGTATCGCCAGATAAAAAACGTATTCCATTTTTATCAGTTTTAATTTGATTGGTAATGTTTTTTGTAATTCTTTTTACAACTATGTCATAAGCATCATCTGTCAAACCTGCGTTTTTTACTGTATCAAATATTCTAGTTTCTAAAGTATCTAAACCTGAACTTGACAATTTCATTTTTGATAAAACTTTACTATATTCTTTACTTACTAAATTAGCAACTGCATCATACGCTTCGTTTCCATAAAGACTTTTAATTTCTTTTTTTATTTTTCCAGCAGCGTCAGTTTTATTTCTAAAAAAATTTATAATTGTTTTAGTTACTCCTTTTTTTGCTGTAGAGTTTGTAATTGGTTCTATAGCCTCTAACATAGCTTTTTTGTTAAATTCAGCCAAAGCTCTAGTTTTTGCTTCAGTTATAAAAGCACCTCCTCCAGGTATAGAGGTAGAAGCAGTTTCCATTCCACCAATTAATTGACCTAAAATGCTTCCTCCTTTTCCTCGTACTGCAGCACCTGGTGTAACTGGTATGCCTTTTTTAATTAATTCCATAGCTGAAGCTGTAGCTTTAGGTAATATCATAGTAGCAGCACCAGATAAAACACCACCTGCAGCACCACCTATAGCAGCACCTGTTAATCTTCCTTCTACACCTTCTCCTGTTCCTGCACCATACAATGCACCTTGACCAGCACCCACTGCAGCAGAACGACCTGTAGAACTTAGTAAAGTAGGAGCTGCTCTACTTACTGCTCCAGCAGCTTTAGCACCTGTAGTTAAAGCTCTTACTGCTAATCCTCCACCTAAAGCAGAACCAATGCCACCTGCAATTTCTCCGCCATAAGCTAATAAAGGGTTAGTTTTTCTAAAACTATCAATTTCGTTTCTAATTTTTTCTACTTCTTGTTTATACGATGTTCCTTTTATTTTTGACATAAACAATGCTTCTATTTCATCACCAAAACCAAAACTTAATCCTTGTCCTACTGCTCTTGTAGTTCCTTCTACCCTACCAACATCTTCTATATTTAATTGCGTTTCTGCTAATTTTTGGTCACGCCTTTTTAGCATTTCATCTACTGTAATTTCAGTCATATTTGTCCTTTATTCAAAATATTCTATCCATTTTTTGTTATATTCTTCTATTTGTTGTGGAGTTAAATCTGCAGGATTTACTCTTAAAATTTGGTCTTTAGTCATAGTGCTAATTGAATCTACGTCTAAACGCAACAATGCGTTTGCGTCAAAAAACTCCTTTTGTGCATCTGTTAGTTTAAATCCTTTTTTAACTTTATAACCTGAAAAACCAGAAACTTCATTATTGTAAACTTCTAAATTTTGTTCATACATTCTATGCTTGTCAGCTAAAATGTTAGAAATTAATGCTGTAGCAACTTCTTTGTTAGTAAAAGCTGAAGCAGGATCACCACCTAATGCTAACATAATTCTAATAGCATCTTGCTCTGTCATTACACCACCACCAACTACTTCTAATCTGTTGGCTCCAATTAAACCTTGAAAAGTTCCTGCTTGTAATCTTTGCATAAACTCTTCAGTAGTTAATCCATTTTCTGTAAAAATAGTTTTAAAAGTAGATTGTAATTGGTTAAGAATTTTTTCTGCACCTTGTGGTAAATTTTCATTTCTTGAAATAAACTGTGCTAATTTTTCAAGTTGCACTTCTGATTTTTCTACCTCTGTTTTAATAGTTAAAAATTGTGGAAGTGTTAATTGAGATCGTGCTAAATTACCAACAGTAGATATTACGGCTTGTGTACCAGCTCCAAACATTTCATTAGAGTATGAAATTTCACTACCATCATCTAATTGTACTAAAACTTTACCATCTTGTGTGTCAAAAGCATTATATTTTTTATTTGTAGTGGGATCAGTTACGATATAACGAAAATCTCTTCTACTTGCATCTGAAGTTCCAAATCGTGACGCATCTTTTGGTATTAAATGAGAATTATTTTTAATATCCAATGGACTTGCATAAACCAATGAATCAGTATTTATATTGTAAGCCTCCATTAAATTATCTCCAAACAATTCATCTCCAAAGCTAGAAACAACAGACCCTAAATCTACCTTAGCTAAATCAGCAAATTCAAGACTTTGTGGATCAAAATTGGGATCTTGTAATAATTCTTTAAAGTTCTTTATGTCATCCCTTTCTTTTCTAGTAAGTTCCATTGTTTCTTTTTCAAATTCTTGTGTCTCTTTTTTATATTCTCTATCTTCAAATGTTTCTTGTATATCAAATGCTTGTAGGGGTCCTTGCATCAAAGCTTGTCCAACAGGAACACCCTGCAAGATTAAAGAACCTGCGTGTGCCATTGGATTTGTAAAATATCCTTTAAAATTTTCTGCAGGGGCTAAAAATCCACCTGGTTGTCTTGCAGTAGTATAAGATGCCATTGGATTTGATAAAAAACCTTTTATTCCGTTTGCCATATATATCTCCTAAGTTAAAAATCCTAATGCACCTAAACCTGCACCTATAGCAGGTCCATATCCACCCAAAAATGAAGCTGGTGCAGCAGCACCCATCAATCCACCTCCAAAAGCACTTGCTAAAGTGCCAGGTTGATTACTTGGTGCAGTAGCGTATTGTGTTGGAAATCCACTACCTATAGGTGAAACTAATCCAGCATACTGAGATAGTGCTTGTCCTGGAGCTTGTTGTCCAAATTGGAATCTTGCGATTTGATCTTGTAATTGTCTTTGTGCTAAGTTTTCATAAGCACCACCAACACCGCTTAACTGTCCAATACCTCCAAAACGTCTTGCATCCATTTGTTGTTGTAGTGATGGAAGTTGTCCAGCAGCAGCTAATTGCCTTGTTCTTTCTTGTTGGCTTAATTGTGAAGCAATCGGTGCGTAGGCTTGAGTTATTCCCCTAGCAGCAGCTTGTTGTGCTTGAGGGCTTGTTCCAGTTCTTCCCATACCACCAAATTGTGTAGCAACATTACCCATAACATCAGATGTAATGCCTTCTCGTATGCCTTGTAAGTATTGATTCTGTCCAGCACCACCAGCGAAACCGCCAATCGTAGATGCTGCTTGATTCATTAATTGCGATGGTCCAGCTTGTTCTAGTGCTGCCGCTTGTCCTAAATCTAATGCAGATTGAGTTTGTGTTGCAAACGGTACTACGGTACTGCCTGGATAAAATTGTCTACCTATACCACTTCTATAAATGTTTTGAGCTTCGCCCAGTATGTCCTTTAAAAAAGGCTCTGCTGGTGCGTATGGCTCAGTTCTTTGGGTGGTAGTTTGATCTCCTCCGCCACTTGACATACTTATTCCTCCAATTTCTTTTCTAGTAAATAATGGGTCATTTTATACCCTTTTTGTTTTAATAATTTCGACCATCCTGGTCTGGCATAAGTTTCACAGTGCGTACACTTGTTATCTTTAGCCCATTTTTCAATATCGTACAATCTATCTTGCCAAAGTTTTCTTTGTTTTCCTGTACAGATAAATATATTTGCAACCTTAGAATTAGGTCTTATGATAATACGAGTTACCACAACGCCTCTTAATTTATCTTCAGCATCTTCATCCCATACTAACCATAACTGGTTATCGCCACTCAAGCACGCATCATTAATATCAGATGTATTAAAGTGATTTCCAGAATGCTTTAAAGCCTTTGTGATGGCATCATCAACTAAAGACCAGACTGTTTCAATATTTTCTTTCGGTATCTGTACTACACCAATCATGTAATTTCTAAATAGCTAACTACAACATGAAGATCATTAGCATTTTCTGCTTGTACTTTTAATTCTTCATCTGTGTTCATTACTAATGGATTACTTAATAATTCTGTAGTTGTTTTAGCACTTATATCTTTTTGCTTGAATAAACTAAATACTGTATTACCTGTATTAAGTAAAGTAACTGTTATCTCACAAGCATTACTTGCATCATCATTAGATACTAATATAGATTTTACAATACTTGTTGTAACTGCAGGTGCTGTATATAAAACAGTATCATTAGTTGATGTTAAATCTACTTTACTGTTTTTGTATGTGTGTGCCATCTTCTACCGTATTTTTCCAAAATTCATCTAGTGCATTGTGTTCGCAATTTATGCAGTCGCAATCTTCAATAACACATTGACCGCTATTTCCGCAGTGACAATTATGTTCACAGTGTTTACATTCTAAGCTAGAAACCATGCTGCTACCTCCTGATTTTCTACGTTATGATATCTGACTAATTGATTCGTAACATCTTCTGAAACAAGTTGGTATTCATATGTTGATAATAATATACCTTCCCATGTATAGGCAGGATAGTTATAAACATATTCTAAATTTTGTTTACTAGCCATTAGAAGTGATGTCCTCCAGCGTGTCCTGGACCACCTACTGGTCCACCTGGTCCTGGTCCACCATTTTGGCCTCCACCATTACCATTACCATCTGGATCTGCATCTGCATCTTGTTCGCCAACAGCTTCGTCTTGCTCTCCCCAAGTTACATTTTTCATTTCTCCAGTTTCTCGGTCTCTGTATGTTACAGCTCGATCAGCTATACCATCTCCATCTGAATCATAACCAACATCTGTACTCGGATCAAAACCACCGGTAGTAGCATCTTGTCCACCAGTAGTAGCATCTTGTCCACTATATTGTTGACCACTGTGTAGACTATATCCTAAAGCTGATGGTTGACTGCTAAATGAAACATCAGTATGAGGATTTGGTTGAAAATCAGGATGAGCTATTAATCCTCTTGTAACTTTATCTCTAACTTCTGATCCGTATTGCCTTCCGATACGGTCTAATGTATTTGCAATATTTTGATCGGGCAGCATATCTATAGCCATTCCTATTAATCCAGGTACTGTAGGATCTTCTTGTGTAACTTCACCAGTTATACGATTAATTTTATACCAAGTGTTTCCAAATTTTTCATAACCATACGGAGAATCACCTATTCCGCTATCACGACCACCGCCACCTCCTACTGGAGTGCCAGTTATAGGATTAGTAATTAATCCACCTGTAGGTAATTGATTACCATAATATTCACCAAAAGCACCAGGAGTATAAGTTCCAGTGCCTGTATATTGAGTACCACCGTGTAAACTTTGACCTAAACCTGGCATCATAAATTGGTTAGTTGCTGGATCAAAATAGTTTTGTGCTACTGAACCAGAAAAACCTTGAATAGTTCTTTCTGATGTAGGTGTATATGTAGCGTGAGGATTGGCTTGACGGATCTGACTACCAAGTAAACCAGTTTGTGCTTGTAATTCATCTAAAAATGTAGAGTCGGTTACTGCAAACTCATTCAAAGGTTGATTAAAATTTGGTATTGTGTCACCCACATTTGCTTGAGGATAATACATACCACTACCTGTCATTATTGTTCCTGGTAAGTTATTTTGATCGTAAACAGCCATTATCTATATCCTTCTTTAATTGCTTCTATGTCTATTCCTTGTGCATCTGTCCATGTGGTAGATGCAGGAACTTGTAAATTGAATTTAAAATATCTTGCACTTTTGTGGAATGGTATGGTTCCTGTGGTGTGCATTGCACTCTCAGCAGTTGTTGATGCAGTATCAGCAACTCTGTTTCTAAAACTTAGCGAACCTGTAGCAGATGATGTATCAACAATAGGTCTAACGTGAGTAACCAAAGATCTACTTTGTGGAAATATTTCTGTTTCAGCAGTTCCAATTTCTGCTTTTAAAGTATCACCACCAAATGATCCTAATGTATGGTCAGTGTCAAATACACCAACAGTTCTAAGTCCACCCATAAATATTGGGCTATCAAGGGAAACAGTAATAGCATCTATATCATCTGTGCCTGATGATGGGTAGTCATCTAATTCTTCTAAAGTGTAACCAGGTGATAGGTAATCTACAATAATTTCATGGTCTATTTCAACCAATGACCAACGCTGACTAGCAATATGATAAATTAATATCTTATCATTTTGTGTGCCTGAGTTTGTTCCTGTAGCAGAGGGGTAAGACCACATCACTAATTTGTTTTCATGGTCGTAAGATGCTCTAACTCTTGACCTTAATGCTGATTTTAAATCATTGTAAAAGAAACGGTCTACTTTGTTTGCACCAATGGGTTTTGCACTAGAACCATCAGTAACATAAAAACCATCTTCAGATAAAAAGTAAACAAGATTACCAACTTGTATTACATTCTTACCCTGTACGGCTCCTCTGTTATCTTCAATACGTCTAAATGAAAATATAACATTACCACCACGATAATCCATACGAGTAATTCTACTCTCTTGGAATATCAATCCATACTGTCCACCAGTAACTCCTGTGATAACTCCACCTTCAGGTAAAGTTTCTGAATCAGATTGGTTAGTACCTGCTGTCCAACTTGTCGCACTATTAACAGCAGACCATTGTACTTTGTTTTGTGCAGTAGGTTGATAGCCTGTTACTACAAAATTACCTACAACAGCAGCGTGTCTGAATACTGGTGGTGAACCACCTAGTGCAGCAAAGTCAGATGATGAATCTAATGTCCATGCTTGTGCAGCATCATCGCCATTAAAAGCAATTACCACTTCACCAAATCTTATGAAATCCCAATGGAAATCTTCTGAGAAACTAAATGTTGTGCCACCGCTTTCATCAACGAAAGCATTGGTTGTAAGTTTATAGAGCTTGGTTGCATCACCAGCAAATATACTAACTACACCACTATCAGATTTAAAAGCCTTTGCTCCTTGACATTTCGCTGTTAAAGCATTACTTGATGTAGCAGTTATATCTTGAAAAGGTCTATAACTGTTAGCAGCAGGAAATACATTTTTAGCTTCTGTTGTGCCAGGATTTACATGATCTGGTAGGTCTGGTAGCCATTCTCCAAAAGGTACTTGCATTAGTTTACGTTGTCAAAATTGTTAATATTAATTCCCGATCTTTGAACAAGCGGTGAACCGTTGTATTTGTCTTTATCATCAGCAATTTCTGCTTGTTGTAATGCAGCCTCATACTGACTTTTAAATTGTGCAACTGTTTGTGGATCCATTCCTCTTAGAAATGTAGATCCAAAATATAAAGCACCAAATAAATAAATATCAGGATAGTTGGTTATAATATGATTGGTTGTTGTAGTTGAATCTATTGCATCAAATGCTTTGTAATAAGTTAATCGTGCTGTGTAAGTTCCATCAGGAACTGGACTAAATCTAAAGCTTGTTCCCTCAATAGAATAACCTCTTGGTTGTCCAGAGGTGTCTGAACCTACAGTTTCTGATTGATGGAACGGTGTCATCAATACTAACGATCTATCAGGATCAGAACTGGTTAAAATAAAACTTCTTACTTTAAGAAAACCAGTAGGCAATGATTCTGTAGCTGAATCAATAGTAAAAGAAGCATCTACTGTTTCCATAGGTCTAATTCTTAATCTACGATTGAAGTCTGCTTCTGTTAAATCTATAAAGTCATCTATTTCAGAAGTAAGATCATCTCTTGCTAAGAAGTTTGCTATAGCAGTTTTTAAGTTTGCGTATGTATCTAATGCCATTATAATTTCTTATCTCCTGTTCTAAAAAACATATACTCGTTACTGTTTACCATTTCTTTAATAAGAGCATTTTGTTGTTCAGCATCAAGTCTGTAAAAGTTTGAGTGACCAAATCTTTCTTTTGTTTTGAGTTTCAATGCAATCACAGGTATTTGTGCTATACGCTGTAGATCGCCTTTTTGTGTATTTGGCACATGATTACGAAGAAATTTATTTTCTTCTAATATAGGGGTGGTGTCCTGTAGACTTCTTACAACAAGTTTCCTTGTACCCCTATCTATGTGTATAGGTTGATTGGAATTATATATGTCCTCCATATTATAGCTCCGTTGTATCTACATCGTAAGCGTCTATTAAGACTCTCCATCCATAAGTTGAACTCATATATACAAGACCAATACCAGTACTTTCTGTAGTCAATGTAAGGTCTGCTGTTAAGGCTTGTATTTTTAAACTGTTTCTTGCAACTGTTAAGTTGTTATTATCAAATGATGCAGTAGAATCTAATATGTGTATCTCATCTCCAACTGCAGGTGAGGCAGGAAGTGTTAATGTCCATGCACCGCCAGATGTATCAGCAAGTATTCTGTCTCCAGCTACTGCTGTATAAGTTGTAGTCTTGGCTGTCCATCTTTTAAGTGATCCATTTAATGCACCAGTTGTAGTAATTGAATCTATATAAGCATCTTTAAAGTACAAAGAGGAAGTACCTAAGTCTACATCTGAATCTGTAATTGGTCCAAGTACACCATTAGATAAACTTACTTGTTCATCACCAGCAGCAACAAAAGCAAATGAATCTGATGCGTGTTTGTAATGAATACCACCAGAGTTAGCAGCTCCATTATCTCCAAAGTCAATTAAACCTATGTTATTAGCACTGCCGACAATTTGTATACCTGGTCTGTTATCATCTTCAAATACAGCACATTGGTTACTTGCATATTGTGGACTTGATGCTTCATCATTTACTACATGAAGTCTTAATGCAGGACTATCAAAGTTGATACCTACTTTATCTTCACTACCATCAACAAATAATAAGTTAATTTTAGTATCACCTTCAAATCTTGTGTCTACTGAATCACCATCTTCGTTAAATACAGTTCCTGTAAATAAATCTGTTACCGTTATTTTTTTTGTAGACGTTGCACTTGTATCTACAATAGGCAGCACGTCTGCAGCAGCAGCCGATGTCAATGCTGTCAATTCACTAATTTTACTGTCAGCCATGTTTTATCCTCTTTTTAATTTGTTTCTTTCTTTCTTTGTTTTGTTTGATGTTTTCTTTTATTTGTTCTGAACTTTTTTCTCTCTCTTTTAAGATTTTACAAAGTTCTTCAAAACTTTTAACTGTGGTCATCTACGTTTGCCTTGACCACGATATTTTTTGAAATTCCGTTTCTGATTTTTATTCATTGAGCTTGTTTTGGGGTTGCGACCAATGGAAGTGCCATTAAATATAGCTTCGTGGGAAGAATGGGCTTTCCACTTTTTAACCATTAGTTTGCTATAGGAGTATCAGTTTCATAAGAGACACCAACTCCTTGTGCAAGAATTATATTATCTCCACCTTCTTTTAATAAGTAAGTTAGATCCTCTAATAACATAGCATCATTAGGCACATCTGTTCTTCTGTTACGATATCGATCCTGACTTCGTATTGATATAAAGGGCGGTCTCATTATTGACTAAGTTCAGTAACTCTTGCTGTTCCAGTAGTATCACCTACTCTTAGAAACGCAACCTTAGTTGATGGTGTTACTCTAAAATATTCTACAGTAAATGCAGGTACTATAATAGAAGTAGAAGCAGCAGTTGGAGATGCAGCGTTCATTTCTACATAAGCGTCTACAGTTGTAACAATTCTTATTTCATTTGTTTGTGAACCTACTGCGTTACTTGAAGCGGCAGAAGATGCACCTACAGCTACAGTTTGTGTAGTGCCTACTTTAAATGTTGTTGGAGATTTATTCATGTGTTTTCCTTATTTAGAATGATTCTAAAGTAAGGGAGCCGAAGCTCCCTCACTATTTATTATTATTGGTTAATATCTAAAATGATACCGTGTGCGGCTTCATTTCGTACTTCCAACGTGTACTCACATAAGAGTTGTTTTTTGTCAGAGTCACCAGTTTTTGATAGATCCTGAATCATAAAATCTCTTAAATAAGCAGTGGCTAACATATCACGCTGTATGATGAATACATCTTTAGCGTCAGTAGTAGCCATTACTCTGTTTGGTACAATTTTAAGATCACCAAAATCTGAGCTATAGACATCTATAGCAGCAAATTCAGTTTTCTTGTCTGCTGGACCAAAACGAGTTGTATTAGCATTGAAACCAGAAATAGTTTGTTTCACTGATGGTGGACATACTAACATATCCATGTCTCCACCTGATGAGTAAACTTCTTTGATAACTGTTTTCAAAATTGCTTCTGTTAGATCTCTGTCTGTACCTGAACCAGGTAAGTCAGTACCAGAACCAGTAGAAAGTGTACCACTTGTTCCTGCATCACCGTTAGTTTTTAGCCAAGTAGGAATAGATCCTAACTCTCTAGCGGCAGTTGCAGAACCTACAGCTTGAACATTAGGCTCGATTAGATCGAACTCCATGTCTTTCTTTAGTTCTTTAGATTTTTTAGCAATTTGATAAGCCATTTCATCGGCTCTACCTGCTGCGTCTACAGCGGCTTGTGTGCCAGAAACAGCGATAACTTTGTCAGAAATCTGACAATAGTTAAATGCTCTAGTTGTTGCAGTCATAGCATCTACAGTTGCTTCGTCACCTTCAATAACTGCGTTAGTTGCAGGTGTAGCAAGTGCATCTAGTTGCCATTCGTGCTTTGTTGATTTTGCGGTTGTACGAGGTATAGCACTCAATATTGGGGTATCTTCTGGAGAAACATTATAGATTACATCTACTAAATCCTCTCGAATACCAGTGGTGTCATACGTATCATACAAGTTAGTTGGTTGTGCCATTACAGCCTCCTTCTTGTTATACTAAACTACGAAAAAGTTTAGCTGCATCTGCAACCTTGCCTGTTTTACGTAGTTTTGAGAGTTGTTGACGTCTTTCTTCCGCTTGCTGTTGACCTTTGGATTTTGATACACCGCCTCTTACAACTTTAGGAGCATTGATCGCTTTCTTTTTTATTTCTGGTTTAGCTTTTTGAAGATTACGATAATTCATCGCATCTTTTACAAGTAAAACATATCTGTGATCGTAAACAGAATCAATTTCTTGGTTATTAAAGCCCACTGATGAAAGATAATCCCTCATTTGTTTTTTAAACTGGGATCCCTTTTCAGGATGATTCATCTCTGGTACTTTAACAGCCAAATGTTTCTGTTGCTCGTCTAAGTATTTAGTAAACTCTTGAGTTTGTAACTCTTGAGTTTGTCTATGCACTTGCTGTAGCTGTTCGTTTTTCTTTCGCATTTTATGCTCTAGTCTGGCAGCTTCGGCTGGATCTTCTTCGTAAAGTTTTTCAAAGTCAATCTGTGCGTACTCTTGTTGTAGTTGAGACTGTGCGGCTTGATTTAAATTGTTAAGTTTAGCAAGTTTCGCTTCAACGTCTTTTTTTGATCGTTCAACAAAGTCACTTGATTGTGCTTTTTCAGCAGCAAGTTCCTGTGTTTTACGAGTGTAATCTGCATTTCGTTGATACCCTTGAATTAACTCATCTTGGGTCACCTCGTAGTCTGTACCATCAATGGTTACAGTGTAAATAGGCTCCTCAGAGTTTTCTTGTATATCAGTCGACTCAGATAATTCTTGCCCCTCTTCGTAAGATGATTCTTCGATTGGAGCATCGGTTATTTGTGAAGATTCTTCAATCGGTGTTTCCACTTCTTGAGTTTCTTCTGGTGTAGATTCAGCTTGTGCTTCTTCTACGGGTGCATCGGCAGACTTATCTCCAGTCATAAGACCTTTGATTAGGTTTCCTGCTTCGATAACATTAGTTGATTGGCTTTCAGCCATAACAACCTCCTTGTTAAATGTTACACTCCCTAATGGGTTGGTGTATTCGATTTAAGTCGAATTTTTTTTAAGCTGTTGGATTTGTTGTGCAGCGAGTTTGCCTGTGTCCATTACGGTGCGTAAGTGGTTTTCCACTTTGTCAGTAATGTGATAGGCTTGCCATAAGACTTTTCTTACTGCATCTTCATCATGTTTGGTTTGTAATAAGGCTTCTTTATACTCAGTTTTGAGCATTTCAAACGCTTCTTTGAACAATGGTTCATCAAGAAGTAGTTTGGCTTTTTCGCCTCTTGATATTTCTTTACTTAATTTTGTTTGATCCATTAGTTACATTTTGCATGATTTGTTGTGCTTGGTCAAGTTGTCGGTCAACACTTTTTTGTGCCTGTTCCTTCATCTTGCCTTGCTGAACTAAATCTTCTTTTGCAAGTGTTGCATCTCTCCTTATTTCAGCTTCGTTAATTTTTGTGTTGTATTGTAGCTCAAGTTCTTTAATTCTAGTTTCAAACTTCAGTATCATTTCTTGATAGCCTTTTTCTAATTCTTTTATTCTGATTTCACTATCTATTTGTTTTCTGTAGTTCTCACCTTGAACCTGTAATTGAGATACTTTCTCAAATTCTGTTGGTTGTGGTGGTTGTGGTGGAGGCATTTGTTGCATACCTACATCTGGATCTGTAAAGAATAGCCCAGTATTTTTCAATCCAGCGTTTTCTACAATTTTTGAAAGTGTGTTGTAGATGTTACGCAAATTAACCATCGGACCAGCAGGAGTGCCTTGTAACTCCAATGCTTTTAATTGAGTTTGTAAAATATTGTTTAAGATTGCAAGTTGTTGATCTCTTGATCCTGTACCTAAACCTACATTAATTGAAATGTTGCAACGATTACGCCACTCCATCGGTCTAAATGGTACGAATGTATTTCTAATTTTTATAATACGTTCTTTGTCTTGATGTTTAACCACCAATTCAAATATCTTTGTAAACATATCTTTAACGCCTGTTTCGGCAAAGATACGTGCAATCAACTCGACTCTCATTTGAGCTTGGGATAATATTACATTAACACCAGTGGCTGTTTTATTAAGAGAGTCAGCATCCATTCCTTGAGAGTATCTTGTTATTCCTGTACGTTGTTCTCTTACTGTGTCAAGATATTCAAGTAATGGAAATGCTTGTTGATTAATAGTTTGTGTTTGCATCGGCATCATCACTTGACCTGGCGAACCTTTAGTTCTTACCACGCCACCTGGTCGGTTAGTGAGTAGATCATCAAGATTAACTTGACCATCCATAATTGCCACTCGGTTATTGTTAGTGAGATACATATTGTCAAGTATCTGACGCATAACAGTTGATTTGATTAACTGTAAATCCTCAGTCATTTCAGAAACTGATCTACCGAAGAATCTGTGTGGAACCATAATTGGTGTTATGGAAATAAATGGTATGCTATCGCATAATTCGTTATCAAGGATTTCATAACCACCTTTACCTGCCATTGTAACTTTTCTTAATTTAGCAATACCATCGCCTTCCACGTCTATACGTGAATAACATTCAAAAATAGTAATTTCATCTGTTGATGCTTCGCCAGAGTTGCTATCAAAGTCATAGTTTAAATTACGATGACGAGCTAATTTTTCTTCATTGTATTTATCGGCAACATCACTTGGTAGTTTATTAACAATATCTTCATCAAAGCCTGCTTCAATTAATTCTGTGCGTGTTGCGGTAGTGCGGTGTGCAATGAAATTTGCATCTTGTAAACTTTTTGCTCTGCGTTCAATTAAAAATTCTTCAGGTGGTATCGTTTCTATTTTAACTTTACCATAAGTTTCGGTACGTACAATAACACAATCGTGTAACATGGGTGTTGGTGCATCTTCTATTTGTTGCATCAACATAGGATCATCTGTTTGTTCCATCATTTTTTGTTTGGCAGTGATGGCATCTTGGTCTGCGTATTCTGAATGTTCTTTTACCTCTACACCATCCTCATCAATAAGCATGATGTATTCATCTTCACTTAACTTTTCGTAAGTTTCTTGTTCTCGTTTTTCAGATGTGTTCCAGTATATTTTTGCTATACCGTTTTTTTGTATTAACGCATCTTTGAATAGTGTGTAAAGAGCAACAAACCCATCGTTGTCTTTATTAAAAACATAGTTTAAATAATCACTAGCTTGTTTTGCAACCTCTTCATCTTCTGCGGTTACAGGATCACATCTAACTACATCATCACTAGCTGCAAATGTTCTAAGTAGTGTGGGTAGGATTGATTCAATTACATCACTTACATCTGTTGAAACAACTTGTGAACGACCTTCTTGCTCGTTACCAAATGGTTCACCAAAATAATATTCTAAAGATTTTTGTCTTTGGGTTGTTACATCTGAACCTATGTACCCTAATGATGAACTAATTTCAGATTGTAGTATCGAAGCAATTTCTGAATCTACTAATGCTTTGCCTTTTGCCATATTAAACTATATACCTTGTATCTACGTTAATTTCTGTTTTCCACTGACTTTTTGTGTCAGGATCTATTGCACAACCATAGCGAAACGCATCTGCTCCATGCGAACTCCAATCGTGCAAAGGTTTGTTTTTAAATGTCTGCATCTTATCATCATACTCTTTACGGTATTGTCGCAAACATTCAATACCAAGTTTACACCGATTACGGTCAAACCAACATCTATCAAGTGTGTTTCTAACAGACTCAATACCGTGTTGTATTTCTAATTTAGGACAAACATCAAAATTAATTCCAAGTTCCCTTGCAACTTCTAACCTTGACTTCCCTGTACCTAATTCTCGTGCCACTATATCGTGTGGTGCAATGTGCCTACCGTAGTTATATGCTTTGTCTTGAAGAACATCTGCATAATGTGCAAGTGATTCTCCTGACGTTTCGTAATAATCTATAAGATGAATTTCGTTTCCTATTCTGTGTGCAAACCATATCGCAGTTGAATCACCTATGCCTAAATCCCACCAGGTTTCTACATCAATATTTTTATCGTAATCAACTTCTGTTAGTCGATTTTCTTTTTCTGCTTTTTGTATCTGCTTACCATAATAAGCACCAGACACTGCAGCTTGGAAGCTACATTCAAACTCTTGTTCGTACTGATCTTCGGGCATTGTCATCCGAGCTTCTTCAAGCTCATCAGCGTCTATTACATCTGTTTCTGAAGCCCTATAAAGCACTGCTTTCCAGTCACCACCTCTGCGTTTTGCAAGGTCGTAAACATCCCAGAACTGATTATGACCCATTGGCGTACCAATAAAAATCACATAGCCCAATTTGTCACTGATCGCAGGTCTAACTATCTCTGTCCAAGTACGAGGTGACATTAAGGCAAATTCATCAAGACAAACACCATCAAATCCTAACCCCCTTAAAGAGTCTGGATTGTCAGAGCCAAATATTTGTATGCGTGAACCATTCCATAAGTCAATTTTTAATTCGGTTTCGTGTCTACCCCCACCTAATTTCATTAAAGGTTGGGTGTATTCTTTTAAATAGTCAAAAGCTACGTTCTTACCTTGTCGGTAAGTGGGTGCAATGTATGCCAATCTCATATTTGGCTTACTAAGTGCTGTTTTTATAAGGTGGTTTATTGCAAAAACTGTTTTACCAAACCTACGATGACAACATATAACATTAAAGCGTTTTAATTTAGTATGAAGTTCTTTTTGTAAGGGTCGTGGTTTGTAAGGTATTTCAATCTTCAAACTATTCCTTCCATTTAACTTCTATTTCGACTGGCTCGTCTTTGTCTCCTTGTAGTTTTTGGTCTATTGAAGATAGTCTAGGGTGTACAAAAGGTGCAGCTTTCTCGGCAGCCCACATCTTTTTTTCAGGGGAAGTTTTTTTGTCGTTCAGGATGTTCAACATATATTGTAGGGGTGTTTTAGCACCCTTACGCAACATTTTTTCTAATCTTTCGTGCTTAGTGCCTGCGGTGACTCCTCTTGGTCTACCTGCTCCTGGTCTTTTGCCTCCTCGTTGTGCCATTATACTAAGGCTACAATGATCCCGATGACAATAACAACAGCCACACCAGCTTTAATGTAGTCTTTTGTTTCCCATAATTGGTAATTCTTTACCCAATCCATTAATTCATTTAGTTTTTCCATAAATTCTCCTTAATATGGTTTTCTTCTTTTTTTCATTAAATTCTCCTTATTCTTTAGGGAACATATTAAGGTTCCCTGCTACTGTTCTGCGTTCCCCTTCACCCTCGAAAGGATAAACGGTGTGTTGACACCACGATGGAAACATCAATAATTTACCCACTTCAGGCTTATAAGTACGAGAAAATGGTGGTCTAAGCTCTTCTAAACCCCTTATTCCCGTCTGACCGAAGTGAAATTGTAAAAACCCGTCACATAATCCGCTACTATTGACTAAATTAAAAGAATTATACTCTTCCTTATCCCTAATTTGCTTGGGTATCTTAGTCCACGTGGTGAAACTTATCCCCATAATGGTATCTACCCCGTGATCGTGGACAGGATTGTAGTCTCTTTCGTAAGAATGTACTGACCAAAGGCTATGTACCCCTGGTTGACGTTCCATAGGTGAAGCTCCGATAGTACGAGTAAACTGTTTTAGGTACTCCTGTGACATTTGTGCCACAATCTTCATAAATGGTACGACCAATTTATCCTTTGGATCCATTTTAAGCTGCTCTCCGTGAGATATTTGCCCTACGAGCTTATCTGCGAAAGATTCAGCGTTCTTGTTGTGTTTGGCATCTAGGTATCTGTTTAAGTCTTTTACCGCCTGTATGGGTAATTGTGACTCAAGAAACAGTACT
>Ga0208684_1000713_pt1 | contig 21844 bp, 24 predicted proteins | sample MalvireepMed_b05_FD_184245 | JGI IMG/M metagenome (GOLD analysis project Ga0208684, IMG submission 184245) | Marine viral communities from the Global Malaspina Expedition - Malaspina viral metaG DeepMed_b05 (SPAdes) (version 2) | ecosystem: Environmental > Aquatic > Marine > Oceanic | place... | reverse complement strand
GAATGACACAGTATATTCCTATGGAATCATTATCTTCGTGCATGAAAGAAGTAAGACTACTTAAGAAAAAGAATACTGGCTATGATAAGGACGCCTTTTGTGGTCCTGGCATAGTAGAAATTAAAGATGGTGAAGTGATTGCACTTTACAATGAAATACCAGCAGGCGCGACAAGGGTGAAGAAAGATATAAGCAAGGAAGCTTTTATGAGATGGTCACTGAAAGCTAAAGAGAAATGGAATAAATGATCACGCTTCTCGCTGCCCGTATCCCTGAATCTTTTTCAACATCGAATAAACACCATTCCTACGACCAGGCGTTAAGAGAGTATCAAGCTTTAAACCCTTTAGCTCGCTTTCTTCGAAGGCTGCTATATCGCTTCCTGTAGAATTGCTGAAGACATCAGCTAATAAACATACCATACCCTTTGATATTAATGCAGCTGAATCAGCTGTGAAATAAATCTTATCATCATACGTATAATGAGGGACAAGCCATGTCTGTGACTGGCACCCAGGAACCTCAAATTCATCCAACTTAAACCTTTCCGGAACTGTTGCTGATTTCTTACCGAAGTCCATCAACCACGTATAACGGTCCATCATGTCATCCATGGAATTAAGGGTGTCTACATAAGTCTGTAGCTTTTCTTTGATCACGTAACACGTCCCGTCCTTCTGCATTCATAGCAGAAACGATCAAATCGTCCTGATTTGGTAAAAGTATTTGAACATATGTAACATTTCATTTTACCCAATGTAGGATCACTCTTGAACCGTGAGCGCATGCGTGACTTCGTGTATTTTGAATCGGTGGGAGGAACATATCCATTTTTTACTTTCTCCCGGTAAAGAACACCAAGGACGGCATTTTTAGATTTGCTAAAAATTTTTCCAACTTCAGCTGCTGTATGACTCTTAATTAATTCTCCCGCACGTTTTAAGTCTTCTTCTCTCCATTCCATTCGTCTTCCAGTATTAGCCATGCTTGTACCTCTTTCTGTTTCTATTATTCCAACGCTTGTGCCATGCCCACACGCTGACCTTACTGCCATAGTGTTCACACAAACAATAAAAATAATCTTTAAATCTATTAAGCATCACATTCCGGTAACAATTTAATACATGCGATGACGTTAATTTTATCCACAGCCGGTTCAAGTGGGGGTAGATCCGTTATAATGATTTTGTCTTCATCAATTTTATCCTTCTGAAAGTATGCACAACCGGATAATACCAAAAAGAACAAAAAGAAGTAAAAAACAGTTAATATCCCGGGTCCAATGATACCACTCCATGCCTTAAAGCTCAATACCGGGTGCTTTACGGGCTTTTTTATTTGGCTATTTTCTGCCGTTTTATCCTTAAGGTACCAAACAGCCATTCTTTCGTTTTTTTGACGTAATGACTCCTGGTAGCTTAAATTTAATAGCTCCTGTTCCTTTTTCATGTGGTCATAGAAGTCTTCACTCATTTTTTTCTCCAGTTTTTTCCTTCTTCACTGTATTATAATTATTCATCATTGACTTCGTTTCAGTTTTAGATAATTCCTTTTTGGTCACCAAAGAATAATTCCAATTCCATACTAGATTATATCTTTCCTTACAGTTTACAGGTGATACCCAATGTCTGAGCCATCCGGGTATTGTTATGATTTTTCCTTTAAATGTTTTAAATGTACCTACTTCTGTTTCTAATGGTGCAGAATCACAAAAATATAAAACAGTACTCCAATGACTAAGAGTATGCTCGTGAGGTATAACTTCACCTCCTTTTTCTAATTTATTGCCCCAAGCGTCCACAATCCTTGTCTCCCCTACTAAGGACTTTGCCGTTGGAAATATCTGGGTAAATTTTTGCATTTCTTTCATAAATTCTTTATTCATAAAATCTATAAAAGTTGGATCTTTCAGAAAAAAAGCATATTCTGTCATTTTTCCTTGAACATTGGTCTTATAATCCTCTGGGCCAGTATTTTCATCTATCTTCTGTTTAAAATATTCCATTACTTTATCATTGGTACATTTCAAATGAAATATAGTAGCATCCCGTTTCGTTGGTATTATTTCTACAACACTCATTCTTTCACCGGAACCTGTTTCGTGAATATTTTGAAGGCAATAGTGTAACGATTCTTTGGATTATGGTGAATGGCACATCTATGGGGCACGTTTCCATCAAAAACCAATAACCTGTTTTTCCTGTATTCAACCTTTTCTCCCGATTGAAATTCAGTTGCTCCTTTATATTCTTCCTTCCAATCACTAGGGTAAAACAAAATAGTTTTTCCATCTGCAGAGCGTGAATCAACATGCCAATCTCCTCCTACCCCAAAAGGATATAAATTTACATACCCTTTTTCCAGTTCAACATTATATTTCTTTCCCGTAGATGCCTGTAAATCATTTATGGCAGTGGCAGTGACAAGACGAAAAAGATACTCAAATTCCGGTTTCCTCTCATTTTTATCCAATACAACGGAAGTGAAAAATAAGGGTGTCTTTGGATCTGTTGTAGAAGAATGAAGCTCCCATTTCAATCTAACCATACTAAAATTAATATACTCCAAAAATTGTCCACCTAGGACATCATCATAAATTTTCATTTTTTTCCTTCTCTTCAGGATTATTTAAAAAATCATCACACAACTGCACTGCGCCAACAAGACCATTTAGCTGCGCTTGCATGTTCATGATCGCTGTCTTGCCCTCATCTATTTTGTCCTTAAGAGTATTGTGCTGCTTCACGAGCATTTCTTTTTTCTTCTTTATATCTTCTTGTTTCATTATTTTCTCCTTATCTTCATTCCATGACGGGCACGTCTACGATTTTTTCTCTTATTAGATCCAACCTTTCGCCGCCCCTTATGTTTCTTTCTCTTTAAGTCAGCCTTGCTCACTACACGCCACAAAGCCCTTCACACTCATCTTTAAATTCCTCATCAAATGTTTCACCAAATAAATTTTGCTGTGGATTTGGTGCCTGGAAATCTATGCTCCGTAGAGGCTTTGCTGATTTATGTAAAAACAATTCAGATGTAGTATTCTTTAATCCATGTCTAATCTTGTCATCAACTTCACACGCATCATCCCAGTCCTCAGGATAGTTCTTCTGCATGTTTCTCCACTGATCATTGTGATGGTACGGACAGCCAATGCATGAGGATTTACCCGGCATTGGATGTTTTTTTACATCGCGGTACCATTGCAAGCAATCAGCACGTGACATTTTCATTTCAATTAAAGGCCACCTTGATGTGAGCCACGGCATTCTAGCTTTCTTCATGCGCATAGCTTCATCCGTGGATATTCCAATCCATTGTTCGACGATCATGTCTTTCTTTACTCTATGTCTCGGTTTGATGCCTAATAATTCCCTCATCTTTTTCTGTATGGGGATAACTTTATAATCATGTGTACATTGCCTGTATAGCATTCCAACCTTTCCACCAGGACGTGCCGCAAATAGTGGTGGATTTGGTACACGCCCGGCGAAAGATTTATGCTCCTCATTTGACCCTTTAATGGGGTTCGCTGCGCGGATAAGGTCTTCCCTAAGGTTTCCTCTCTCTACAGTAATGAGTGGGCAAATTGTTATAGCCTTTTTTAAATATTCTACATGCTCGTATACGAAGGATGGTTCCCATCCTGTATCAGCAAATATCATGTAATCTGGTTTGTGCTTTGTCAGTCCTTCTTGGGCCATGAGTGCGAGGCACGAAGACTGTACCCCTGCCCCGAGTGATAATACGCGCATTGTTGGTTCGCGTTTTTTTCCTGCTTCATCAAAATACGCCGGTTCCTGCGTCGCCGCAACTGCAGCCATTGTGTTAAGTTGCTTGCGGTTAGGCTTAAGTTTAGAAGACATTTCTTCCATAAGTTTTCTTCTTTCATATTCCATCTGCTCCGGGTTAATTGCAAAACCTGGCTTAACTCCTTTAATAGGTTTTTGATTGGAAGCACGTTTCTTTCCCTGTTCTTTATAACCTAAATTAGCCATTATTTAGCATCGCCCCAATTATTTTTAGTTTTATACTCCACCTTAGTGGGAACTTCCAGCTTTACACAGTTTTCCATTATATCTTTTATATCTTTTGCCATTATATCAGATTTAACACTACAATTCAACTCATCATGTACTTGAATAAGTGGTGTAATTCCTAGCTTTTCATAAACATCTACCATTGCTTTTTTAGTTTGATCTGCGGCTGTTCCTTGAATTAATCTGTTCAACGCTTTATACGTTCCAGCTCTCTTAATAGCGCCACCCCATTTTATGCCGGCTGCAGTATGGGGTAAAGCTTTATGAAATACTGGTTGTTTGGTGACAGGATCAACTTCAAACCAGTTGGGTTCCCATAAATCAAATCTACATCGTCTTCCAAGATAAGTCCTTATGGTCCCTACTTTATTGGCCCTAATCATAACTGCCTCAAGCATTCCTTGCATAAAAGGGACCTTTTCCCTAAATTGTGTTAGCATGCCTTTAGCTTCCTTAGGACTGATGTCCAAATCCACTGCTAGTTTTTTATAACCCATTCCGTACATAACTCCAAGCCCAATCGTCTTTGCCAGTCTTCTTGGTATTCCAGCCATTTCAGCAGTTTGTTTGTGGAAGTCAAGGCCCTTAACAAAAGCAGACTTAACGTCTGCTGCCCCTTCGTTCTTGTTTAAAATTGCAAAGTGTGTAAGAATGCGGGGTTCCTGCTGTGAATAGTCAGCTGAAAGCCAATCTTCACCTTCTTCCGGTATAAATATTTTTCTTAACTCTGATCCAAATTCACTTCTTATAGGCATTTGCTGTAAATTAGGAGCATACATGGAAAACCTACCAGTAACAGTACCCCCTACAAATCCTCCTGCGTCACCTCTTATTTGATTTATATGTGCATGCAATCTTCCTTCATGGATATATCTTGCAATACCATCAATGAAGGTTCCTTGTAGTTTATTTAAAACCCTTGCTTTAGTTATCATTCTGGGGAGCTCGTGAGGGTGCGTTTCAAGAAATGTTTGTGTAAAGCTTGGAGCTCCTAGTTCAGTATGGGGATATTCTAGATTAGCGCCGTCAAAAGCTTCAGCAACGGAACGTGCGGCCCACACTTGCACATTTAATCCTGTAATGTCTCTTATTCTTTTTAAATATTGTTTTTCTTTATTAAGTAATTTTCTTTTAAGACCAAAAGCCTTATCCATGTCCACTCGCACACCACGTCTAGTCATATTAAAAATAACACGGATTAAACGGCACTCCATATCATAGACACGGTCAAGTTCCTCTTTTTCTATTTCTGTTATCAATCGCTCGTGAAGACGCCACGTTAATTTTGCATCTGCTTCTGCATATTCACCCACAAATTCAGCAGGCATTTTGTACATTTCTGCTTTAGGATCCAGACCCAGCTCCTCAGCTTTAGCTTTAAGAACCCTTTCGTCTTTAAAACCACCTAAATAATCTTTGACAATGCTATTTAAAGTATAGGAATATCTATTCTCATTAAGTAGTGCAGCAGCAATCATGGTGTCATGAATGTATCCTTTAACTTCAATATCTAAAACGCTAAGCCATCCCACATCATACTGGGCATTATGAAATACTTTTTGAATGGATTCATCTTCGCATATTTCTTTTATGTATTTAAGGACAGGTTTGCTGTCCATATTTCCACCACCATCGTGGGAAATTGGGTAGTATGCAGTAAAATCACCACTAGATAAGGCAATACCTATGACCTTTCCAATCTTCCTAGGCCATCCTGGTCCCATTTTAATAAGATCAGTGTCACATGTTTCCAAGTCAATCGCCACCACCTTCTTCCCTTTCATGGAAGGAAACTCAGTAGGATGAACCCACTCTGACTTTATTTCGTTCTGGTTAAATAGATCCATCGTTCATCTCGCCTGCTATTGCCATGTACGCTGCACCATCAACAAAATCATCTATGTTAAAATCGCCCATGGTGGAGCGCGAAATCTTTAATAAACACATCATGACTGCCACGTCACCAGGTGTTATTTCTTTCATAGGTTTAAGTTTTTCATCAAGGAACACACTCCATAAATCAGCTATCTGGCAATGATTTTTGTAAGCATCCCCATGTGTAGACTCTCTTTTTTCACTGACTAATTCAGCGGCTTTCATTAATATTTCTTCTTTTTTCATATTGTAAATCCTCCATATGATTGTGGTTGAATTATATGCAGTGATTTTTTTGCGCGTGTAACACCTACATAAAAGACTCTGTTTGTATCATCAGGATTAATTTCCATTTCATCCCTATTAGCTCGCGATAGATCTGTCATAATTGCAACGTTGTCACATTCACCACCCTTTGACATATGAATGGTACTCAAATTTATTCTTGCGTCAGCCATCAAGCCACCTTGCTTTTCCATTGACATTATGTAGGATTTATCCTGATCCCCTATTGCAGTGAATGCTACATCCCAAGGAACACCCGTGTTAAGCAAGCCGTGATTCATTACTAGATTTTCCATATTGTAGGATTTTCCTTCCTCTATTGTCTGAAGATTTTTGTAACCTCTCGCCACTCCCACTTCACTTTTTAAATTTGAATATATTGCCTTCACATCGTTATAGGATATGTCCTCTTCAAAATCATTTAATCTTTTCCATGCGTCTACGCCCCTGAGCAAACTTTTACTAACTGGGTGTTCTCCAAATTTGGTATAAAGTAATCCTTGGTATCGCAACTCTTCTTCAAAATCTTTTAGCATATATTTACAAGTTGCTAGTATCATCCAATTTCCTTCACTAACATCGACAGTTCCAGGGTAGCTGTGGAATTTAACTTCTCCTTCTTCATCACGTGGTTCCCACATTTTTTCACGACGATTCTCAATACGATTGACAATTTCTTGTGCTATTGAATGAATTTTTTTAGGACATCTGTAGGATTTTTTCAAAACACTTGGATTTCCTTCCATTTTTATAAGATGTTCTATATCTGCCCCTGTCCATCTAAATATAGCTTGATCATCATCTCCACTTATGTAAACTCTTTTGGAATTTTTCCACATTTTCCTGCACATGTCCCACTGTAATTTAGTAAGATCTTGTGCTTCATCAACAATGACAACATCTATAGGAGGAACAGGACCAAATTCTACATACTGTGATATCATGTCAGTGAAATCACACTTTCCAGTTTGATGTTTATACTCCTCCAAGGATTGTTGCGCCCACAAAAGATCATGCCATGGATAGTCTAAATTAGCTTTATTATAATAATAATCTAACTCTAATCCTTGCATTCTAGATTTATTTATATCCTTTAAATATTGGTTATCTGTTGTGATAATTCCATTTCCGTCCCAATCAAGGGTAATTGTTTTCAATTTTATGCCATAACTATCAGCAAATTCTCTAAAGTCGTTTTTGTCCATTATCTCTGTTTTAGTAAGACCAAGTTGTCTTTTACCAAAAGCATGCAGCGTACTGAAAAAAGGAAAATCATTATCAGTTAAATTAAATTTAGTCTTTGCCCTATCACGTGCCTCATCAGTTGCTTTATTTGTAAAGCTAACGAAAGCAATTCTATCAGGAGCAGTTCCGTCCTTTAGTTCCCGGTCCACGATCCGAAGTAAATTCTCCGTTTTACCAGTGCCAGGAGGACCTAGTATGATGTTAACTTCTGGCATGCAGTTCCTCATATACTTCCAGTATTCGTTTACAATCATCAGGTGTGACACCACTTTTTCTGTTATTAAATTCCCATGCGCAAAAGACAATATTTCCTTCTTCATAAGGAAGTCTAGGGTCTACACGGTCAACGGATATATTAGTAGGTCTGCTCCTTTTCCAACCTTCACCAGTGGAGCGTTTAGTAGTAAGTTCAACTCCAGTATATCTACAACAAGGACCATACTCTTTTTTATGTTTATTCCACAGTTCTAAAAGATGATCCCTGTTTTTAATACTATACTCGACACCCCTAAATCTAATGGATTGCCATATATTATTAAAATATCCTTTTTCTGATTCCACATATCTTAAGTCAGTTACATTTCTTTTTGATTTAGAACGGTGTGGCATCTTGTTTCCTCACTTCCTGCGCTGAATCCTGGTCATCAAAGACGGGAACACCCCATGTATTCACCCCTTTGTTCTTCAGTTTCCAAAATTTATGTATTCCACCTATGCTACGAAGTTCCGCCACAATCTGGCCGGTGTTGCTATAGTGTGTAAACCTGTTTCTTATTAAATAGGCAAGAAGATCAACAAGCCTAAAATAGGTTCTTGTGACAACTTCTTCCTTCTGTGTTTTTTCATTCTTTTCCGGTAACGCTTCAGTCCAAGGCATTCTTCGCAGCATTTCATCCCTTGTATGTGCCTGTGCCCTTCCAGTACAGAACTCCTGGAGGTGAGCTAAAAACTGTCCGGACACAGACCCGTCACTTGACACAGGTATTTTCAAAGCTGTTCCCATCTTTGAATTAACCAGTTTCTGCCAATCAGACGCCTTCATCAAAGGAGGCATCATGGTTAGTACTTCCATAACCCTCTTCTGAAACTTTGTTTGTATTTGTAATTCTTCTGTTGATAATTGTATTTTAAGATCTTCTTCATCATCGTCTGTTGGTATTTCCAGAAACCATATTGGTGGTTCTGTTTCCAGCTTCGATAATGCACCTAATTGCTGTGATACGTTTTCTGCACCAACACCATGTTTCCTTGTCTTGCAAACATTAACATTACAGAAAGAAACAATAGGCTGCTCTTTGCACAGGTACTGATACCCTTTTTCCAAGCTTTTAGCTACCACCACCACTTCCTTGGAATCAAGGGGAGGGTTCATGTACTTTCTATTATATTTTTCTAATAATTTCCCCCAATTATCAGGATCAAACTTCTTTAAATAAACTCCAATGTTAAATAATCCATTGTTACGTGTTCCCGAAGAAAATCCTTGACTGCATAAAGCTTGTAGGCATGGAGGTCCATCCTTTATAGCTTCAGATTCCGGGGAAGCAATAGAATCTAAATCTTCAACTACGTTTTTATCATAGACCTCAAAAAACTCTTCTAATGTTGCGGATGTTGCATTTTCTTTTAATGCATAACGGACTGATTTATTTCCGTTATAATATGGTAGATTTAAAAAATTACCAAGATCACCTTTTTCTAGTGATATGCTTGACTGTTTGGGAAATACCTCTGCTGTCGAATGACCAATAAGAGATTTAATTTCTGTTAATTTATTTCTTACTAATTTTGATGCTATTGTTTTCTTAAGAAATAAGAATAAATGTGCACCGCCACTTTTTGATTTACAATATACTAGTGGTATTTTTAATTTTCTGATCCGCGTGAATAAAGCACGATGATCCAGAGGATAGCTATCAATATCAATGCATCCCCACTTAGTAGTATTATCAGCCCTAATAGGAATAATGCCAAGAGACGGACCCTCCCCCTCCAAATGTTTTTGCCAGAGCTCATGTGTTACCTCCTGTCTAACAATATATGATTTACCTTGCTGCTTACCGTCAGCACGTGACCCATTGGGCTGGTGCTGACCATAAGCTATATCTAAACCCTCAAATATAGATTTAAATTTTTCAACTTCCACGAAACCTCCAATTTCTAGAGAGATGCCTAAAACGGCACGTCTACGTTATCGGTTTCGTCTTTTTTTTCGGTTGGTATTAATTTAGGTGTTTCTGGTTTAGCAGAAATAGCTCCACTGGAAGCAGACTGCGCAAACGTCTTGCCTTCCCCGTAAAGAGAAGCATCAGTTACCTGGTCACCTTTTTCAATAGCAAATCCAAACCAACTTCCTCTGTCATTAGATTCACTCACAGATGTTAATTTGTAAGTAAACGCATATGTAGGAGGAGTAAACATCCCAGATGGACCTTTAATTTTTTGTGAAAGCATTAAGCTGTTCCAACGTCTGCTTTTCTTAAGCTGACTTGAAGACATGCTAATCACAGCATTTTGGTATCCACCATTAGTTAACATTAAAACATAATGATAAGCTGTTTGAACAATATGGTTACCATTAGGTAAGACCATTTTGTTTGTCATGGGATCACGTTTAGTTTGCCCAATGATGCCGCTGTCGGCGTCATGTGAATTAATGAACCCACCACCTTGCTCTCTAGGTTTCCACTCAACATATTTAAGATGATAGAAAACAGGAACTACGGTTAGTCCATCAAAGGATTCGTGTGTAACTGTGTTGTACAGTTGCCCAGCTTTAGCAGTTTCTATATATTCTGCCTTGGATGGGTTTACTTGTGGGCTAGAAGTTTGCAAAATACTAATGTAAGGGATAGCTGTATCCCTAGATAGATTTAACGAACCAAAGCCGCTCATTGACTTAGAGTCCTCTGCGAGAACCGCAAGGTCTAAGCCGTTATTTTTAGTTTTTTCAATTTTAGACATTATTAATTACCTCTATTCAGATTTAATTGTTGTTTTGTAACCAATAAAAGCACCAAGTAAATCCATAGGAAGTTCTCTACCTGCTTCATATTGTTCACGGACGAAAGCGCGAAGGGTGGAAGGTTCGACCCATTCACGTTGCGTTGATTCATATCCACTATCATTGAGATGGGATAATAATCCACTAGCTTTCTCATCTTCATTCCTTCCAAAGCTACAAGTGACTTGGTTCTTTACTAAATCCCCAAATCCGTTGTCTCTTAACCATTCAAATACTTTAGGCCTATTCTCCACCAAAGGAGTAGCGGTATAGTATTCGGAAACTTTAATTTTACGACCATCAGACAACTTCAGTTCTGATAGACCTACTTCTGAAAAAAGATTAGGTAAAACTTCCCGTGATAATTTTTTTTCGTAATCTTCTTTCTTTTTTAATTCTTCTTTTATTTTTGATATCTCTTCTTGTGTATCAGCAATATCAGTTGCCACTGCACCAATCTTTTCCAAATTATTAACAGGTATAGCTTCGGCGTCCTTTGCCATTTCATTTATTAAATTACTCATTCTATTTCTCCTTTAAAAAATTTATTTCCTCAATGTGAAGAACTTTACGTCCTTTTTCATCCACACGATCAGAACTTCTGACTTCAATCCTAGGATTCAAATCTATCTCTATATCATAATAACGGTATTCTCTTTTGTCCCATTTAAGAACTTTAAACTTTCCATTATTAACTTCTGCAGCAATTGCGCAGCAGACCCCTATTATAGCAGGATCTCCGATTAAAAGCAAATAGTCTTTATCACTAAAATCCTTTAATTCTTTTTTTAATTCAAAAACTAAGGGACTCGATGCAAAAATCATCTGTTTTCTATCCGGTAACATTATTTTTAATTCACCGAATTTCTCAGCAGAGCGAACATTATAGTCCATTACTTGTGGTATATAAACTGTCATTTTTTATTTCTTGATTTGTATTATAACATATGATATAATTAAAAGCAAGAATTAAGAAAGGTTATATGAATATATTTTTTTTACACCGGGATCCATCCCGTGCTGCTAAAGCTCAATGTGATAAACACGTTGTAAAAATGGTACTAGAAACTACACAAATGTTGTCCACAGCCGCTAGAAAAAATGGTTTTGATAGAGGATATAAATCTTCATATCCTAATCATCCCATGACAATATGGGTTGGTGATAATGACCGCAATTTTTCATGGGCTCTTGAACATGCTCAGGCATTATCAAAAGAGTATACAGCTCGTTATTCAAAACTTCATGCATGTCAAAAAGTTATTAATGAATTTTTATCATTTAGAAATGGAAATTATATGCATTTTTCAGAACCACCACAATGTATGCCAGATGAATTTAAACAAAATGATTTTGTCCGTGCGTATAGAGATTATTATATACATAAAATTGGTGATTGGAAACTACCTCCAAAATGGTTTAAAAGTTTAGACGCAGATCCATATTATGCCAATGTATAAATTTAAAACTGAGCCATATGAGCATCAAAAAGATGCATTAAAAAAATGCTGGAACAAAGAAGCATTTGCTATTTTTGCAGAAATGGGTACAGGTAAAACTAAGATTGCATTAGACAATGCATGCATACTTTATAATCGTGGCAAAATAGACCGCTTACTAGTGGTTGCCCCTAAAGGTGCATATATGAACTGGGTAGATTTGGAAATTCCTACCCATGTTCCTGATTACATTGAAAAAAATGTATTGGCATGGAAACCAACCACAAGTGCTAAATACAGAGCACAACTAAAAAACATAATGGATTTAAGTGACTATAGACTAAAAATTATGGTCATGAACGTGGAGGCATTTTCAACTAAAAAAGGATTGGAATTTGCCAGACTATTTTTAATTGGAAAAGCTATGATGATTGTTGATGAAAGCACAACTATTAAGAATCCACAAGCAAAAAGAACAAAGAATATTTTATCACTAGCTAAAGAAACCAAATACAGACGTATAATGACTGGATCACCAGTAACACAATCCCCCATGGATTTATGGGCACAGATGGATTTTCTTGATCCGGAAATATTAGGACAACAAAGTTATTACGCATTCAGGACCCGGTACGCCGTGGTCATTACAGCGAATGCCGCAGGTGGTACACACAAGTACCAGAAGATTGTTAAATTTAAAAATTTGGCACAACTGGGGCAACTCGTATCACCCCACTCATACCGTATATTGAAGAAAGAATGCCTAGACCTACCAGATAAGGTATATACCAAAAGAGAGGTGGAACTGACGGATGAACAGCAACTGGCATACAAGGACATGAAGACAAACGCCATGACTTTCTTAAAGGGAAAATCATTAACTGCTGTCAATGTTCTGACACAATTAATAAGGCTGCACCAGATAACTTGCGGACACATGAAAACTGATGGCGGGGAAACACTGGATCTTAAAAATAATAGACTTGATGAATTGATGCAGGTACTAGGTGAGACTAGCGGAAAAGTAATCATCTGGGCCAATTATATTCATGACATTAAACGAATAGAAAAAGCCATTTCAGAAGAATATGGATCAAGCTCATGCTGCACTTATTATGGAGCAACACCACAGGAAGAAAGACAGAAATGTATCAACGCTTTCCAGGGAAAGACTTCCATACGTTTCTTCATAGGAAACACCCAAACAGGTGGCTATGGAATTACATTAACTGCTGCAAGCACAGTCATATACTATTCAAATAATTATGATCTGGAGAAAAGAATACAGTCAGAGGATCGTGCCCATAGAATAGGACAAAAGAACTCGGTACTATATATAGATATGGTAGCCAAAGGGACTGTGGATGATAAAATCATTAAGTCCCTTCGGAACAAGGTTAACATCGCCAAAGAAATCAGTGGCGAGGAACTTTCTACTTGGATTTAATTTTTATCTGTTTTGGTTTTTCAGCCTCAGGGATATCCCTGTGGTAGGAAACCTTCAGTAATCCATCCTTCAGTTCAGCATTATCAACCGTTATATATTTATGTAGTTGAAATTTTTTGGTGAAACTTCTGTTAGAAATTCCTTTATGCCAAAAAGATTCTTCATCTTCTTTCTCTTTGCATCCATAGACGCTTAGAGTATTTTCCTTTACTTCAACTTTCAAATCTCTCTCAGCGAACCCAGCTACAGCAAATTCAATGACACCCTTGTCATCTTTTTCTTTTATATTGTATGGTGGATAAGTTGATACTCTTCTGAAACTATCAAAAAAGTCATTGTGAAAACCAAGAAAATGGTTACGTATTAGCTCTAATTCATTCATATAAACCTCCTATTAAAGCAAGATTGTAGGACCCATTATGGCATCCTATATGTATTATATAATAGTTTCGTTGTATAAGTCAAGCTTCTTCATGAATGCATCGGTTGCACGGGTGAAATTTTCACCTAGAAGCTCAAATCGCTGAAATGTAAAGTCACGGGAGCACATAAGAATGACACCCTGATCTATTTCAGTGTTAAATATCTTGTTATGGGCCTGGGCGTAAGCCGCAAGCTGCATGAGGTAGTCCTGTATCCATTCACGCTTCTTTGGCCGGTTAGTCTGTTTAAAATCAATGATTGTTGGTCGTCCTTTGTAGACGCCAATCATGTCCGTTGTTCCTGCGTACTTTCCTGGATAGTAAAGGTGCACTTCAGATCCCCATATTTCAGTTAGGTCCTTGAAAGCCTCATCAATGATCTTTTGAGCCATTTTCTCGGCCTGTATGCCTATTTTGGTAAGATCCTTGTACTGTTCTCCGTTCACAAAACGTTCTATATATAGGTGGAGCGCGGTTCCAATCTGGGAGGAATTCTTGATGATTTCCTCTGCTTTTTTCTCGCCAACCTTTTGACGCCATTTTTTTAAAAACGTTTTGTCCTTGGTTTTTCCAAGTACAGTTGTAACTGAGGGTAATGCCTCACCATCCGGTGTAAGATATAATCTTGTATCACCATCCTGACGTTTAAGATCTGCGTAATTATATTTCTGAATTATTTGCACGTGGTATTATACCACACATTTCTCCATATGACCAGCCATTTCCTTGGCTCTATTTGGGGTCTGTTTTGCCCAGCGTGAGTCAAGCATCTGGACTGACGCTTCCTTGTAGTTTGGTGGATTCTCCTTAAGGGCTTTCCACATATTCTTGAACTTGGAAACACCATTTCCGCCAAGCTGAAAAATCATTTCACAAATTATGGATTTTGCATCGTCTGAAATTTCCATTCCCTGGCACATGTCATGTGCCTGATCAATTGCTGATTGTAAATCTTTTTCTAGAATGTCTTCTAGATATTCCTTATCATATTTCTTTCCGTCTTCCCAGTGGTCCTCTACGCAGAGGTGGCCGTAGCCCACGGTTCTTTTGTTTAATGTATCGCGGTACACGACGTCCCGAAATCCCTCGTGTTTCTTGACTGACTCTAATAATTTATCGTAATTCATTACATCATTGCCGTGTAAATAGCCTTGAGAATTAATCCTAGTACACCAAATGAAACTGTCCACACAATCTTGAAGATCGTATCAATCTTTTCAGAAAGATGGTGAATATGATTGTCCAGCTTCTGGTTAATCAATCTTAGTTCACCGTTGATCTTAATAATATCTTCACGGTTCTGTGCCATTTTTTCTTCCTCCATATTAACTCACCAACGAAATGATGCCTCCTCTTGCTGCAGTAGGCATTTGTGTTGTTGGTCCTGTAGGTGTACCAAATTGATTTGCCAATGCTTCATCTGTGTTACCAGCATATAAACTAGCCGCAGCTCCAGGATTCATTGCTGTATTGTAAGCAATGGATGAGCCTGTAGTGCCACCACCATAATTGGCAGTAGCATCTACAGACGTTGGGCTAGAAATTGGTGCCACTGATCCTACATCAGCACCACCAGTTACCGCAGGAGCGAGCGACTCCTCACGGATTCCTTGTTTGGCTTGCGCCGCTTGTTTCATTTTTTCAAAAATGTTAATTTTTTTACCAAGTTCTTCTTCAGTAGTTGGTTCCGTTTGTTTAAAACTATTTACTTGATCACGTTTACGTTGACTATTAAGTGCATCTTGAGTTTGTAATTCAAGTTCTTCTAAGTCACCATTAAAGTTTGCACCAATAGTTTGTAGTGCATTCTTAACAGCAAGTGCTTTTGGTGCTGATCCATATTTATGGTATGTAAATGGATTCCATATACGTGCAATGTCCTCATCAGTTGCTTTTAAAATTTGATTTGCTGCTTTTAGATTAATGGGATTGGTTAATATTTTACCACTCTGTCTTGCAAGTAAAGAAAACATAACTGCATGCACCATGCTAACTGCAGGTATAGCAGCACCCGCTGTAGCAGATCCTCCTATAGTTCTACCAGGTAGGAAAGAACGTATAGCTCCTTGAAGACCAGAAATTTGTGCTCTTCTTGCTATGAATGCACTGATATCAGGAACACCACCACGGAAACCAGCCTCTAAAACTGCAGCAAAATCTGTCAATTCATCTGCTGTTACAAATCCTGTTTTAACTTCTTTTGCTTTTCCACCTAAAATCTGAATTGTTTTAGCATCAGCCCCTGCATCAATTAAATCATCAGGTAAAGATTTCATCCAAGGTTGAAAATTATCTTTTCCTATTCCTTTGTTTGATATTTTTAATCCTTCATCAATAGTAGCATATAATCTACTACCTTTTTTATTAAGACCTAAATTTTCAATAAATAATGTTGGATCAATTCTTTTAGCAGCTATCACACCTTCTTGATTTAATGCTTTAACACCACCTATAGGTGTATTTAGATCCAAGAATGATTTTCCAGGCCATGGTTTTAATGCAGTATCATATGCTTTTTCAATATGTCTTCTCATCATTCCTCTAAAGATATCATCACCTACAAGAACTTGTAGATTTTTCATAGATCCAGGAGATTCCATAAGTTTAGCTGTATGTAATAAATCATCAGCATATTTTGTTCCTTGTTGACCAAGTTTAACTTGGTATCCATATAACATATTTTTTGATAAACCTAATTGCTTTGCTACAGGAGATCCAAGAAGCATTTCTCCTTGAGTCCATAATTCATCGTAGCGTTTTAGTGCTGCTTTACCCGCTTCACCCAAGTCAACTTGTCTCATTGAGTTTTGAACGGATTGAGCAAATTGCTCTGCAAAATTAATAGCAGTGGGATTATTTTTCATGCCTCCCATTTTCATTATTTGTCCAAGTTCATCTAACATAGCATCTGCACGTGCTAGTGTAACTGATCCTGGTTCTTGTAGTATATTATCAAAAAATGTGTTTAATTTATTTTTAACAACGACTGGAAGTGGTGTACCATCAATACCTCTTCCTGTTGTTTGTGCCATGTGTGCTTTAAAATCTGTAATAATAGAATGTGGAGAACCATCACCTATTTTACCAGCTAATCTTACATTAGCTCCTCTTGATATAGCATGATCAAACCATTCTTTTCTTAATTTAGTTAATTCTTTAGATAAATTACCTGCTGAAACTTTAGCGGATGCACTTACTGCTTCAGATAACCTATTATAACTTACTGCAGGTGCAATACGATTAGTCATATTACCTAAAATAACATTCATCTTTTCTGCACGTTGAGCGAGGTTCTTTGCACCTCCCCCACCAATCAATGGAAATCTTAAGAAAACATTTGGAAAACCTTGAACAGCTCTATATGTACTTACATCAGTTATACCTAGTATTGCATCTGGTTCGCCAGTTCTTTTTATCCAACCTTTTTTGCCACCATACTGTCCTTCAGGAATATATTTTTCAGCTAGAGTCATTCCTTTTGTTACTAATGTTTGATCACCAGCTCCTAATAAAGTCCTTGTCATATTTCTAACACCATTAATAGAAGGAGCTACAAAAGCTCCTACAGCCGTTAACTTTACTTCCTGTTCCGCTGTATCCATTAAACTTCTTACACGTGGTGCAATACCTGGTCTATTAATACCTTTTTTACCAAACACACCAGCTTGATTGGCAATATCTAATCCTGTTTCATAACCATAATCTGCTGTTAATACACCTATTAAACCACCAGCAAGGGCGCCAGCCATTCTTCCCCAGTAAGGTCCACCTTTCCAAAATTTAAAACCACCTTGTACACCTTTACCAAAAGCAGTTGCCCCTTTACCTAACATTCCTGGTTGAGCAATTGCCCAGTGTTTAGACATATTATACCCAAGTATATTACCTCCAACACCTCCAGTTAATTTCATTATATTTTCTGCTTCAGGAAAAGGATTAGGTGAGTCAGTAGTTAATCCATATGGATCAGGCATTAAGTCTACATCCACATCTCCACCACCTTGAATTTCTTTAGCAGTATATCCATTTTGTCTAGCATATGCTAAGAGCCTTGCTTCTAACTCATCTTGATTAACACTGCCTGGATTATTATCTTCTTTCTTTTGAGCAGCAGCAATTACTTGTGCAATTTCTGCACGTACAGTTTTAACATCACGTCTGCTTGCCAAAGCTTTTTCATAAGCAATTTGTAATTGTTCGTCTTTTTTAACTTGATCTAATGCAGCTTTTGCTTCACGTGCTCTTTCTTCTTTTATATGTTGAGGAACTCCACGTGGTCCGTATTGATAGATATCATAGACTGTTTCCGCACCACCTTTAACTGCATCCCAGAATCCTCCTAGGATAGCATCTTTTGCTCTACCACTCTTTTCTCTTATACGATCTATTCTTGCTTCTGCATCAGTAATTGGAACTGTACCTCTAAAATCTGTGTACTCCGTATCCTTTGCACCAATAACTTTTTCTTTTCCAGCATCCCCCATAAGAAGAGTAGAGATTTGATCAGATGAAATAGGATTTAATTTAATTCGATCAGCCATATTAATCCGTATACATTTTTAATAATTCACCAAGGTCTGTTGGTCCATTAATAGTTACTTCATTTTTACCTGGATAAATACTATTACTTCCTGGTGAAATTGTTTGTTGTGTAGCAGGAAATTGATTCATAAACCCTAAATCAATTCCTTGATCTATTGCTTCATTACCAACAAATCCTAGGTATGATTCATTATATCCTTGAATTGTAAGTGGCTGCCCTAAGCGTCCTACACCAAATTCTGTATCTGGTTTCGTTCCAGCTCTCATTGCATGTTCTGCATAAGCATTGTATAAACGTCTTACAAATGTATGCATTTTATTTGCATATTGTCTTGGATCACCAGACGTTAACATTTTATCATTTCTCAAATTATCAATTGATCTTTTAATTGTATCGGCAAGTAGACGACCAGTAGGTTGTTTCAAACGTGCTTCCAAGAAACCCATCATGTTAATCATTTGCTCATTAACATCATAGAATTGATTGTCCATTAAGTTTCTAACATACTGTTCTGTCGCGTAATTTCCGTCACGTAGATTTCCAGTTTCATCCATGTATTTTCCAAACTGAACATCTTTTTGTCCCCCGTGCGCTTTTGTTGCAACGTTTCCTTCTCCTGCCAACAGACCCATCTGAGAATCTACTAATTCTTTCATCGTATCTTCAGTTGTAGATCTCATAGTACCATACAATCCTGACATAGCATTAGCCGCTGTTTTATTATTAGGGAAAAAAGTATTAAAGAAATTTTGAATATCTCTAGTAACAAATCTAGAAGTTTTTAATAAGAGACCTGCGGAACCTGTTTGGAAATTTCCTGAATGAACACCAATTTCGGGATCCATTACAAAATTTAAAATTTGTGGTAAATTACTTTTGTATACACCAGCAAGTAATGATTGTTCACCACGTTGTGCATTAGTAAGATTTTTATCCCCCATTCCTGCTGCTTTCATACCTGCGTCAGTCATATTAAATGGAACTACTTGAATGTTAGGATCACCTTGAGCAATAATTGCTAATGCCTCTGGCGATTTAGAAAATACTTGTTTTACATTTACCCAGTTATCCATCATTTCTCCAGTAGGAAGTTTGATTGGCTGATTATATTGAATAACGGATAAATCCCCTGGAGGATTTAATGCATTTTTGTATTGCTGTTGTCTAACCCACCAATCTTCTTTGTATTCATTTTCTCTTACCCAATCTATTAATTTATTTTCACGTTCCGCTTTGCTTGCTCTATCTTCACGAAGCATTTCGTAAGCCGCAAGTGAAATTTCTTTATCTTCTTTACGTCTGTTCTGCATATGTTCCATCCACATAGGTAGAACTTGTTGTCCTGTTTTACCTAGTATTTCAGCAAATCCAGCAAATCCTGGTTGATGAGACTTTCCTGCCATCATACCTAAACCAAGTTGCATTAACATAAGAGGTCCCATAGTACCATCTTCTTTACCCATTACTTCTTGTAATTCTTTTTTATATTCTTCAATTGAACTTGGAGAAATACTATCATCTGCGGCAATAGCTTCGGAAGTTAAATCAGGCATGTTACCACTTCCAAATAATCCTGGTTGTCTATCAGAAGGTTCTCCATCATATTCATCGCCTACACTTTCATCAGAAATATTGTCACTGCCTGGTAAAATTGGTCCTTCTAATCCTGGTTGTCTATCAGATGGCTCTTGTGTTATTTGTGGTTGCTCATCAACAGTTTCATTTGTTGCACCTGCTTCTACATCAACGTTCGATGCTGCTTCAGAATGATCCGTAAGCCATCTATTCATTGTTGATGCTGTAAATGGGTACATTATTTGTTCCACTGTTCTTCTTCCACCCGGCATTTTAGGAGCAGCTTTCCAGTGATCAATAACTTCTTGCGGTACGTTTTTAAGTCCTTTTACCCCACTAGCTTCTAAAGCTGTTATGTTATGTTTTTTTCTTAGATTAGATAGTTTCTTACCCCACTCTTGTAATCTAAAATCATAAGTATATTTACTAGGTCTTCCTTTTTTATCAAAAGGTATAAAGTTCATAGGACCTTGATTCCCAACTACAGGATTTTGTATTCCAGTAGTACGAGTTTTACCTGTAATAGTAGGCACACCCATATTTGACAGCGCTCTATTAAAGTTATAAGGGATATTTGAAAATTTAGGAGCGTAGTATTTTGATGCTCTATATACTTGTGGTGCTGCTTTAAACATACCAGAAAGGCCACCACCATATTTGGCTTCTCGCATCTGTCCATCCGGCCCACGCTTAAACATAGGACGGTTAAGTGTATTGCTCATTTAGCCCCCTAATTAAGCTTCTTAAATTCAACGTCTACTTTAGAATAATCAACTCTTAAATAACCTTTATCATCTACTTCAGATGCCCAAGGAACTTCCTGTGCCATAACACCTTCATACTTTCCTTCTTTATCTTTGTATTTAAATGAATAAATATTTGTTCCAGACGGTGATTGTCCCACTAGTTCAATATCTTCTTTTAATCTTATGTCAGATTGCGTACCACTATCCTGGAAACCTTGATATGCCGCCAGTCCTGTTATCCCCATTCCAATTGCCTGTGACATTGGATTGGCTTGTGGTGTAGTCGCCATTGTCAGTGATGAAGCACTTGTAGGCATACCTTGATAGATATCCGATACAAATCCTAATCGTTGATATGGTTCGTACATTTGTTGTAATTTTTGTCTGTAGTCAGCGTCAAACGCCTGTTGCGCCAATTGTTGCTGTCTTCCACCAGTCTGCATTAGTGTATTAATGTCCTGTCCGGCGAGTCCTTGTTGCTGCGCACCCAACGCTGCCTGTCTTTCAGCAGCCTGACCGTAAACATTCTGTGCCGCTTGCTGCGCCTGACCATAGCCTTGCGCCAGTGACTGTCCTACAGCCTGTGCCTGTTGTGTTCCCAGTTCTGCTCTTTGTATTCCTTCACGCTCCGTGCCAAAAGCTCCAGTCTGTGCCGCTTGCGCCGCTGCCTGGTTTTGCATTTTAGCGAATTGATCTTCAATTCCTTGCGTCACGTATGATTGGTAGGGGTTCAGGAAATCCTGATACGCTGTTGGATCCGCCGCTTTAGCCGCGTAAGCACCTGCTTGTTGCATGTAAGGCTGGTAGGAACCAACGCCCTGTGACGCTAAATTAAATGCTTGCTGTTGCTGTGGATCAAACGCTGCAATTTGCTGTGTTGGAAGCTGCATTCCTGCGTAAGTACCCGTTTCCCCTTGCGCCAGCCTTCCGGCAATGTCCATCAGCCCAAGTTTACGCGCCTGAATTTCAGGTGCTTCATATTGGTATGACTGTTGTGCCGTTGTAGGAGGTGTTCCTACGCCTGGATCTCCAAATCCTGGTAAACTCATAATTTTTTCCTGTACGTTTTGCTAGTAACTTCCATGCCTAATCGCTTAGCCATGGCGTCAAACTTATTTATGTCACCGTTCGTTGACGGTTCAAATAAAACTTCGTCTGCCTTCATAGTCTTAGCCCATTCCATAAATTTTTTCATTAACGTGATTGCAACCATGCTCCCACGG
>Ga0208684_1000698_pt1 | contig 22109 bp, 19 predicted proteins | sample MalvireepMed_b05_FD_184245 | JGI IMG/M metagenome (GOLD analysis project Ga0208684, IMG submission 184245) | Marine viral communities from the Global Malaspina Expedition - Malaspina viral metaG DeepMed_b05 (SPAdes) (version 2) | ecosystem: Environmental > Aquatic > Marine > Oceanic | place... | reverse complement strand
ATCGTTCCGGCTGTGATATGCCGTGATCGTTTGAGCCTTTCGTGGCAATTTAATCGAACCGGTACGGTAGTCAAGGTGCCGTGATACTGAGCGTAATCCTACAAGCTGTCCACGTTTCAACTGTCGTCGTTCTTTCATGTCTCACCTATGTCGTGCTTTCGTCTCGCTTTCGTCTCGTCACTAATGGGAGCCTCCCGAAGGCTTAGCTCCCATCCCGCGCCTTGCCTCTTTTGATGAGGGCTTATCACGCGGATTCCCTCCGTAACGTGGGGGGATTAATTACGTCTCTGTGCAATACTGCTAGCCGTATGGTTGGGAACCAAGGGCCGTGTGGGTTGGGAATCCACACCTTGACGATGCGAGTACACCGTCTTACGTTTGCTATGTGGCTGCTCGCCCTGTCGTTGTCGCTGTCGCCGCCTCCGTTGCTGTCGTCGTGTCGTGAACTAATATACATGCACGACAACAACGTGTCAACCCCCATTCAAGGCAATTTCTGAGCAATTTCCAAGGCCTTGACAGCCTCGCGTGCGCGTAAGACAATGGCGAGATACCGATTCATAGATATCCTAGTCCCAGTCGGAGCAGATCACAGTGTCCCTCGCAGAGACTGATATCGCCGTACCAGACTACTTGGATGACAGCTTCGATTCTGCCGTGCATCTCGTGTACCACGAAAGAATTGCGTGGGAGCGGCAGGAGCGCGTCCTCGCAGGTTATGGCGAGGGCGGCACGATCAAGGCCGGTCTGCTGAAATCTGGCGTGCATCGGCGTACTGTTGAGGACTGGCGCAAGGCTGATTACCTGGGGTTTGCTCGTCGGTTTGAGGCAGCGCATCGCGTGTTCTGTGACGAGATTGAATCTGCTATGTGGACTCACGCGTCACAGCTCCGGCCCGGCCAGAACCCCACGATGCTGATTGCCCTCGCCAATGCCAACATGCCTGAGAAGTACAGAGGCACGGCGCCAGTCGTCAACATCGATGCGCGCTCTATCAGTGCTGAGCTCGCACAGATCGGTCGTGCGCTGCTGCCAGCTCCGGCCCCGGCTCTCCCGCCAGCACAGCAGGAGGAGACCCACCCCTAGGGCTTAGAATCTTCCCTGTATAGGTCTAGGGCACCCCTCTGGATATTGGTGGTATAAAAAGGGTTCTGCGTGCATGGGGGCTGTAGAGAGGCTGTAGTGGCGATGGGTTGTCCTTATTGGAATTGGTAGTCCTGCCGGAATTGGCAGGGGTAGTTTAGGGAGGAATTATGCCGACAGTAGGAGCGGGGAAGAAGAAGAAGGTGTTTCCGTACACGGCGAAGGGGGCTAAGGCGGCGAAGGCTTATGCCAGGACGGTGAAGAAAACAAAAAAGAAGAAGGTATAGGGGAGGGTTTTCGTAATGGAGCATCTCACGAGTGGCGTGCCCTTCTGGGAGGTGTATCCAGGATCGAGTCCCTCTTTGGGGCCGTTATGGGACGAGATAGGGAGGGCTTTGGAGATTATGCCTATCTCGGTGCGTGAGGAGTTCGTAGAGGCCATTTCCAAGCACGTTTCCCAGCTCCCGTTGCAGTCTTCTTTGACCGCCGAGTGGAACTGACGTGGTAGTTGGGGAGAGTCTTTCGCCCGAGGTATCGGCCGTCCTGACGCCCGGTAAGGGGGAGTCCGCGGTCGAGATGCCGGCCCATAAGCAGGCCCTTCTCGATATGATCGGCTCCCATCCTACGGCCCCGCAGGCCGAGTTCCTGGCCTCCAACCACAGGCAGAAGGCGGGGTCAGGGGGGGAGCAGGGGGGCAAGTCTACGGCGGTAGCGGACGACGCACTGCTGCATCTTCCGGGAGACCTTGCGAAATGCGAGGAGGAGCTCAGGAGGACGGGCCGTACCGAAGGGGTCATCTGGTGGCTCGTTGGACGACGGTACGACAATACAAGGAAAGAGTTCCAGTACATCGGCGAACGCCTGCTGAAGATCTACGGGCCGGATGCAGTCGATATCTCCGCTAACGTCAACCCCGGACTGGTTAGAGTCCGAACTACGAAGGACCGGAACCCCGGCGTTGGTGACATTACGGTCTCGACCAAGTCGGCCGACAATCCGATGGACCTGTCTATGGAAGGCCCGCACGGGATAGTCCTGTGTGAGGCCGGACAGCTCGATTACGAGACCTGGAACAGGGTTCAACTAAGACTCGGCCCGAGAACGGGCTGGCTCTCCGCGTCGGGGACCAAGGAGTCCGTTCAAGGTATCGGCTGGTGGCCCTCTATCGTCAAGGCGTGGGCCACCGGAGACAATGACCGGAAATCTTTCCAAATACCCTCCCCTACTAACGTCCACGTCTATCCGGGCGGCTACGACGACCCCGAGATCCTGCGTATCAAGTCCGAAAGCTCCGACGATTTCTGGATCGAACGGATTATGGGCGGCGACGTGCCGCCACAAGGCCTCGTTTACAAGGAGTTCGACCCCACTATCCATATTAGGGACGTGGACTACGAGCCGGCCTACGAGGAGGTCTTCCTGTGGGAGGACCCAGGCTATGGAATGTCCCCGCACGCCATCCTCGCCGCCCAGAAAGTCAAAAGACAGACCGCCGCGGGCCAGATATACGAGCAGTGGCAGGTATTTGACGAGTTCTACGAGACCGGGTTCGTCCACTCGGACGTGATCGACCACGTTTCGGACTCCAAGTGGACCGGATGGTGGGAAAAAGCCGCCAAAACACTCGTCTCCGACCCCAATTACAAGGACCAGCACCACTCGATGTCCTCGATAGCCGAGATGTGGATGCAAAAAGCCCATATCTACGCGTTTGGGCAGAAATCCAAGATCAAACCCGGCCTCGAATGCGTCAAACGCTTTCTAAAGGTCGATCAGATGACCCAACAGCCTAAAATCGTTTTCTCCCCCAGGTGTAGTGGTATTATTTCCGAGTTTGGCGCCGGTCAGCACCCCCTGCAAGGCCCGAAAGAGGGGACGGTCGCCGCCTATATGTGGAGACTGGACAACGATGGTAATATTGTGGGAGAAGTCCCGGTAGACGAAAACGATCATGCCCTGGACGCGCTGCGGTACGGCTTAATGCACGAGTCAGGCTACGTCCTGAGCGAAGGCACGATGAAGATCACGATAATGCGATGACTACCGATAACGGCAGAGAGCAAAAACAAAAGAAACGGCAGAGGCGGCCGACTTCGCCCTCCCCTGCACAGATCCAGGGCCGGGTGGAGTCCTTCAACGAGGCCTATAGGACCCTCCACGCCCGTATGGACGACGATATGGACCTGTTCAACCTGAAACCGAACATCGAGCCCTCCCTCGACGAGAGCGGAGAGCCCGACGGACGGGACGCAGGCTATAAGCAGATCACGTCCAACGACCCTCAGACCTTCGCCAACAAGGCTATCGCCCTCCTCTCAGATGCCGTCTGCATCAAAACCGTCCCCTCCGATAAGGCCAACCGGAACGCCCGGTCCGAACATAACAATAAGGAACGCGTAGCCATAGGTCTCGGAGCCAGTAACGACGAACGGCTCCGTAGACTCATGTACTCCGAAGGATTACAGGGCGATATGGCCTTCAAGTCCTGCGTGAGGGGCTATATCGCCGGACGGCACGTCCTGGTAAAGCCGCCCGACGGAGGCCCCACCTTCGCCGATATCACGCCGTGGGACCCCAAACGGGTCTCCTGGGCTATGGGCGCCAACGGTATCTCCTGGGCCGTACACACGGTCAACAAGACCAGGGGCCAGATCAAGGAAGAGTACGGAGTCAGGACGCTCGAAGGGTCAGACGAGACAAAAAGCGATGACGAGGACGTATTCGAGGTCTTCGACTACTACGATGGCACGATCAATAAGGTCTGCACCAAAGACCAGGTGCTCAAAAAGGCCACCCGACACGGCTCCAACAACATCCCCGTCCATATCGTTCCCGTCGGCGCCACCCCCATAATCGTCCCGTTACAGGGCGAGACGGAGGTAGCACGCGTCGGAGAGTCCGTATACGCCAATAACCGCGATATCTACCCTAAAGAGAACCTGCTGCTGTCTATCCTGTACGAGCTCTCGTCCCGATCTCTCAGGCCGGTCGTCATCATCCGCTCCCCCGACGGCTCCGTTACGCTCGACGACGACCCGTTCAAGTCCGGCTCCCGTATCTCCTACCCCGAAGGCGTACAGATCGAGGTGCTGCCGCTGCACGACGCAGCCGCCGATACCGCCGGCCTGCTCGGCCTCGTCAACGCCATGAAGCAGCGGGGATCACTGCCAAGCTCGGCCTACGGCGAGCTACAGTTCACGCTATCTGGGTTTGCCATCAACTCTCTGTCGCAGGGCATTGCTACCGTCATCAAGCCGATGATCAAGGCGATGGAGACCGCCTACTACCAGATATTCAACGACCTGATCGACCAGTACACCTCCGGTGGCTTCGACCCTATCGAGCTAACGGGGCACGACAATAACAAGGAATGGTTCTCGGACACCATAGACCCCAAGGACATACGAGACCTGCCTCCGATCATGGTCAAGATATCGGCCAACCTGCCCAAGGACGACGTGTCCAAGATGGGCATGGCACTCAACGCCAAGGAGTTCGGCCTCGACGACCGAACCATCCTGGAGGAGTACCTGGAGTTCGAGGACCCAGACCAGATCATGGACAGGATGAAGGAGCAGGCCGGCCAGAGGGCCACGCCTGTGGCGATGGCGTTCCAGCTCGCTAGAGCAGCATTTGCCGAGGGCGAGATGGAGATGGCGGCCATCTACCAGAGAATGTTCGAGGTAGAGGTGCTCAAGCAGGAAGCCCAACTGATGAAAGACCAGAATACCGCGATGGGCATTATCCAGCAGATCACCAACCCACAACCCCAGCAACCCCAGCAACCCCAGCAACCTGGTGGTATACTCGGCCCAAATGGGCAGCCGGCAAGGATGGACCCGAGGGTAGCCCCGAACGCCGTTCTTGGCGCACCGCCACCGGAGCCGAACCTACAGCAAGGCCCACTAGTTCCTCCGGGACAGCCACGGCCAGGAGCCCGCAACGGCGCAAGCCCACTAGGATAGGTCGCTTGCTTCGTAGCAAGCCAATAGGAGAGATACGATGTCACATGGTACGCAGACCGAAAGCCAGATCACGAACAATGCTCGAACTGGGGCAATTAGTAGGCAGGAAGGGTTTGACCAACTCGGCCACCTATTTGAAGAGCAAGGCCTTACTGAGAGGTCAGCCGAGAGTAATGCCGAACGTATCATTGGCGAGTGGATCACCCAAGGGATCGCCGATGGCGTTCTCGACGCCGAAGGCAACCCGATTGACCCTGCGGATACAGAAATACTGCCCATTGAAGGCGAAGGCGGCAGGGGCGGATACGGCGAGTGGGACACCGGCTATACCGATGAGGAGCTTGCCGCCGCTCGGGTAAGACTCGGCGCAGACCGTTCAGGCCGATTCGATATATTCGCAAGAGAACAGGCCCTGGGTCCCTTCGTAAACCCAATGCTACGCAATGTCCGTAGGGCCTCGTTCGACCCGCTATCGGCAGCAGGAGCCCTCTCAGCGGCGGCTACTCCGACAGAGAGTTTCAACTTCCGTGACTTCATACAGAAGCAATCGGCCCCTATAGCAGGAGCAGCCAACCCCGGCTTGGCCGCCTTGAACAGGGTCGGCGGATTCGGTTCCTTCGGCACGCAGATGACTCCAGGTACAGGGTATCTCTCAGGTATACAGAACCTATTCGGAGACTTCGGCACGACAGGCCCCTCCGTCGAACAGGTTGCAGCACGGAATTACCTTGAGTCACAGGCGGAAAGCATACTCCCGACCATCGCAGCGGCCGGTTTGAGCCCGACCTTCCAGCCATACGCTAGAAGAGAAGCCGGCCGTAGAATGCAAGCACTCGACCCACTGGACAATCCGTTCGCAGCATTTGCCCAGGGCCGACTCTCGTTTACCTAGACAATGCCACCCGATCTATTAGACAATCCATTTGCTGACTACCTAGAAGAGCCGGGCTTCGGGCAGAAGGCATCCTGGTTTGCCCGTCAGCCTAGTGATATGAGCTTCAACGAGCAACGGCTCTTTGAGAACCAGTTCGGCCGGTTCCAGAACCGATTCTTAGGCACACTCGGACAGCAGATACTCTCGGGTCAGCCGCCTACAGCACGATGGGACCCGTTCCTGTCCGGGATGGACTTAGAGCAAGAGATGTCTGCCATTCCTCCGTCACAGAGGGGGGCAGGCACCGGAAGGTTCACTCCCTTCACGACCTTCATGCCCTTCTAACCCATGACTACCGACGGAACCTGGAAAGGACCGCGACCGGGGGAGTCGTTAGACGACTTCCGTCGGCGACGGCGTAAAGAGCTCGGCCTTCCACTTACCCCTCCCACGATAGAATCGGCCAAGCCCATATCCGGGATTGAGCGCATTATGATGCGCCTTAAACTCGGGCTGCCCGTTGTGAAACCGACCCCTACGCCATCGGTCAACTGGCGTAGACAGACAGCAGAAGAGATCCAACGGAATGTTCTGAGGGAAAAACTTAAACTGCCAACCTTTTCCCAAGACCGTGTAGCCCAGGAACTTCGGAAGGTCCGTCCTTCTGGGAAAGGTATGAGTGTAGGGCCTGCTGCCGCAGTCGAAGTAGAACCCTTTGTTCCGGTCGATCCTACGCAATGGCCCGGCCGCGCCCCTGTCCCTAAGTTAGGAAGAGCCCCAGATCCTTCCTTTAGGGCCGCGCCGTTAACTCCAGGGCCTACTGCTGCCCTTCCTAGGATACAGATGCCTGGCGCTACGCCACCAGATAGGAATCTTGGTCGCCGTATTCTGGGCGGACTAGGAAGTGCGGCCAGTGAAGTATTCAAGCCCTGGGATTTTACCCACGAGGCATGGTTGTCATGGTGGACGCTCAACATAGGCCGGAGAATTTCAGGTCCGTTAAGTAGAATCCCTGGTGCTGACGAAGGGGCCGAAGGCGGAATTATATTCAGACTCACGTCTCCAGAGGGATTAGAGAAGGCCAGAGACTCTCAACGGAAGATAGCCAATACCATCTCGTCCATAAACTTTGGCCGGACGAATGAAGCCGAGACACTTGCAAATGAGGTCGTCGCTAATTTCAGAGATAGGTCTACCCCCGAACAACTCATAGGTATAGCTGCCGATCCTGAATGGGTTGTTGGCGCAGCTAGGCCTTTTGTAAGAAGCGTAGTGAGATCGTTGAGGGGTAGAGCCGGGGCTAGAGCCGGGGCTATCCCCAGGATAACCGTGGAAGCGCCTCAGCGACTGGCATTAGGCCCTGGAGCCCCTTCGCCCCAACAACTGGCACTAGGCCCTGGAACTCGTGCCCCCCAACAACTGGCATTAGGCCCTGGGGCTCGTGCTGCCGCTGCTCCTATACAGCCGCCTAGAACGATGCCACTAGGCCCTAGTGGTCGTGCCCCCCAACAACTAGCACTAGGCTCTGGAATCCGTGCGCCCCGGCAACTGGCGCTGCCTCCAGGACCGGCTGGTCCGTCCTTGATCGCCCCTGTCACTCCTGTCACTCCTGTCACTCCTGTCACTCCTGTCACTCCCGCCGCACGGGCTGCTGATGTACCCATTACCCCCGCCACCGCACGGGCTGCTGCCCTACCGGAAGGTGCGGTTGAGATTCCAGTTACACCCAAGATAGAGACTATTGGTAACGTAGCGACTACAGAAGGCGGGCAACTACGATCGGTTCATGTCACAAGTGACCCTTCTCGCCTTGAGCAAGTATTGCGTGTAGGCGGAGATATCAGTCAAACACGCGAGCCTGGATTGGTAGGGGACTTGGGCACGAGCGGAGTTTATTTTTCAAATGCTCCTCAGTTATGGACGGGCCGTGCTACTGCTAAGTGGAACTTCTTACGAGAACTTAATCAAGTTCAACGCACCAACCTTGTCGAATCATTAGGGCAAGAAATTCGCCGACTCCGTGGCACTCGGTATATAACGGAGAGTGAGGAGGAGGTTGCACTCCGGTATATAAGGGAATTTAAGGAACGTCCCGATTTCACAGGCGGGGTAGTACAAATAGCTGACCAACCTTACAATGTTGGTTTCTGGAAGCCAGAGTTTCTATCCCGAATAGGTATAAAGCAGGCAAAGCCTCCCGTTGAGGTTCCGATAGCATTGCGGGGGAGATTCGCTGACATCTCAGCCGTACCTTCTAATCGTCGCCTAGAGGCAGTTGCCACCCTGAAGGAACAGGGTTTTGATGGTGTACTAGTACGGGGCCACATGATGGGAGAGCTACCCCAAGGTGTGGTTTGGAATCGCGAGGCCATTGAGCAGTTTGGGGAGTTAAGTCTCGCACGGCCTCCTACCCCCGTCGTCGCACGGGTTGCCGAGGTAGTCCCTACCACCGCACGGGCTGCTGAGGCCCTCCCTACCGCCACACGAGAGGTAGCAGAGGCAGCGGCCCTCCCCGGAGTCCCACGGGCTGCTGCTGATGTACCCGCCCCCACACGGGCTGCTGGGGAGGGTGTTGATATCAAGCTGGCACAGACGGGTCAGCCGTTTAGGGGAAGTCTATTCAGGGGTTCTGGAAGGGAAACGCTCGAAGAGATCTATGATCCCCATTTCGTTCAAGGCCCCATATTTGGGGAGGCAACATACGCATCTCCTAGCAGGAAGTTTGCTAAAGACTTTGGACCCCAGGTAGATGAACTTGAAGTAAGTCTGAGAAATCCTTTAGTTATCTCTTCGGACTCTGAGTGGATAGCTTTAACAGCAGAGGCTAGGCTTATCTCCCATGTACCCACCAATGCCCAGGAAGTCATTCGTCTACGTCAGGTAATACGGAGCAAGGGGCATGACGGTGTCATTATCAGGGTGCCGGAATCGGAGATGGTCGGCAAACGCTTACAACAAGCCTTTAGTGGAGATACAGTTGTATCTTTCGAGCCCGCCGCCCCCGCACGGCCCACAGTCGCCCCCACCACTGCCACACGGGCTGCTGATGTACCTACTCCTGGGCAATACAGGGGACAATTCCGTGGAGGCGGGGGAAGCCAGCGTATCGTAGACCCAGCGGGAGATGATCAGCCCCTGGATACGTTTATTGCTATTGCCAACCAGGCGACCAGAGGTGAGAAGCCGCGAGAAACTCTTCTTCGGCGCCACGGAGGCGCAGTGAGAGCGGCCGAGAACGAGGCGAGAATTATTGTTGACAAAGGAGGTGCTAGTCTCCAGCGGTCAGGTATCGGCAAGGCCATTGGTGGCCGTACAGTGCCACGCCAGGAAGATATCCCCCAACTAGACGAGTTGTTCAACGCGCTCCATAACCCGTCTGCGGTAGAGCGTGGTGAAATCGTGGTGGCGCCTCAATTCGCAGACGACTTCGCTAGGCTGCGAGAACTGACCAACTGGGAGTTTAAGGCGCGTATCGACTTCGACCCCAACATGGCTAGAGTCGATGACTATTTCTACCGTGGGTGGAAGCCGCCCGAGGGCATGTTTGCCGACTCAGGCGAACTTGTAAAGGGCAGCGTCGGCAGACGGCCAGCGTTTAAGATGCCGAGGGTGAATGCCACATACCGAGAGATGCGTGAGGCGGGCTTTGAGCCGCTATTCTGGAATCCTTATGAGCAGTGGCGGGTGTCTCGGCTACAGGGTATACGGAACCGTGAGCAGGCCGCCCTTATAAACCACCTAAAGCAGATAGAACTTGCGCTTCCTAATAGTCGAGAACAGGGACTTATTGGTTGGCGCACCCCGGATATAGGCCCCGTGTTCCGGGGCAAGCCCTATGCCACTGTGGCAGATGATGGCACTCCCGTGGTGGCGTTTACTGAGCGATGGGTCGTCCCGGACGAACTAGCCAACCGCTTGGAGACCCTATACGGTGTCCCTTTGAAGGAAGTGGGTAAGATCTATCCGTTCGGCAAGGAAATCGACTTGTTGAAGGTAGTAGATGCCGTCACGTTCATTCCCAAACGGGCCAAACTGATCGGGTCATTATTCCAACAGATCGATTTCCTGTGGAGAAACCAGTTCGGTTCATGGGCGGCTATGGTAGATGACCTATATCACGGCCACCCCGTGTCTGCCGTTAAGAAACTGGCGGCTTATCCTCGTTCAGCTACAAGCATGATTCAAGCCAATCTGGGACCGGGTGCCCGGTTAAGAATACGGGAGACTCTTAACAGCACCGAGCCCCTGCTGCCAGATCGGCCCGGTGTCCACTTCCGGGGCATTATGGAGGGCGGTCTCTCCGTAATCGACCCGACGATGTTGCCTGGGGACATCGATAAGGCTGCTCGTGTGGTTGCCCAGCAGAACAACCTTCTCGGTGTACGCTCTGTGATGAGGATCGTTGCAGAGTTCGAGAGTGCAGCGAGGCGGGGCCTGTTCGAGGGCTGGTATCCCGCGGCGCAGATCACGGACATTCGTAACAACATCGCTCCGATGTTAGCTAGGGAGTTCCCAAATCACACAGACGCACAACTCAACGGAGAGATCGCTCGGAGAACCAATCTTAAATATTCGACCATCCCGGCCGAACAGAGCATATTCCAAAATAGATTTGTTCGTGGAATCCTATCTCGTGCCTTTTTCTCTCCCGGCGAGGGCGAAGGGCTTCTACGACAGGCGACCGGTGCTATTCGGGGACCGCAATCAGCCTTCTGGCGTAAGCACTGGATCGGTGCCTACGTTGGGTTGCTATCTGTAGCCAACGTGATCCACTTCGCCTCGACTGGGAAACCACTCCCGGCAGAGAGGTGGGTGCCCCTGTCAAAGGACAATTGGGGTCCATTGCCAGTGAGTTACAATCGGGACTTCGCATCTCCCAACATCCCTCTTGTTGGGCGTAGTGGGGTCCCTTTGATGCTCGACTTGGTAAACCAGATGGACACAGCACTCAGGATACTCAATCCTGGATCATTCTTGTCGTCTAGGGAGTCCGTCCCGCTCAGGGCGATTACAAACCAAAAAAAGGCCGAGAACTTCTACGGACAGCCTATAGATACTGTGGGGCCGTTAGGCGGTATCGTCTCCCGTAGTGCCCAGCTCGCGAGTGACCTATTCCTCCCCATTGGCCCTGGCGAAGCGGCTCTTCAAGAGGCAAGGACTCGTATCCCTGCCGTCGCAGCGGTCGTCCCCGAGACTGAAGGTCGGATAGGTACTGCTGGCCGGGTGCTCCAGGCGCCGGGCCTTAACATTCGTGCCGAGACCACGCCGCAGTTCATGGACCGCGCTGTGTCTCTGATATTCCCCGACGAGGAGTTCCCGGTCAAAGAGAGATGGATGGATCGGTTTACCAGAGCTCAACCACAGTTCGCTCCTGAGCTGGCAGAACGGCTGGAGACCTCCGTGACCAGAGGACGGGGCATCTTCTCGGGCAAACTAGAGGACATTAACCGGCGGGAGCAGATCGTATACCAGAACCTGATCGATACTAATACAGTTACGTTCCAGAACGTCAGGGATGCGAGGAAAAGATTTGCGGGCGAGCGTAGAGGTGCTGGTCTTGGAGAAGAGTTCAGCGACACCAGCGATCCGATATTGGCCCAGTATTTCGCCCTCTTCCAAGACCCACAACTCCGCGATGGCTTCACCCTTGATGGGGATATAAACAGTCCTAGATTCAATGAGGCGTTCCTCCGCCTGAAGCGTGGCCTCACTCTTGAGCAACTAGAATACTTGAAACGAAATACCAATCTGAGACCTATCCCAAGGCCCATCATACGAGCCCTGTCTCGTGCGGAACAGGCAGCGATACAGGAATCTCACAGGGCGAGGTCTAACCAGTTACTTAAAGCGGGCCGCCGTGATCTCTCTGAGGCTCTGTTCAACTGGTTCTATGTAGCGGATGTGCGCCGATGAGCAAGTACCAGTGTCCTCACTGTAACGCGCTCCTAATCAACCACATCGAGTGGGGTCGTGGCGAGACGTGGTGCCGCCGATGCAAGCGGATGGTCGGATTCGTGAAGTACCCGCCTAACATGAACCCCGATGTACGGGAGATGGAGAACGTCAAGGTAGGGGGGTTGACGGGTCGTCCTGCTCTAAGATAGTCTATGATAGTGTCGTGTAAAGCACCCGCACCAATTGAATACCTGTCTCCATGAGCGCCGAGCCGCCTAATAAATAGGTGGTTCTTTCTTTTAAGGGATATACATGACCACAGAAAATACCATAGTAGATCAGGTAGAGATCCCAGCAGAGGCCACTGACACGTCGGTCTCTGCCGATATCGTGTCCGAAAATACCCCACTGGGAGTGCTAGAGGAGCGCACCGAGGCTGCTGAAGCCTCCACTGCTCCAGATACTGAGCCGGTCCAGGAGCAGCCTCAGACAGAACCTGAGGCACAGGTTGAGGCGCAACCTGTTGCCGAGGCTTCCACTCCTCCTCCTGCCTCTGAGGCTGCTCCTGCTCCGGCTGAGACTACCCCTCCTATAATTCCTTCAGCCGACTCCATAGACAAGCAGAACTTGGAGGCCGCGCAAAGAGAACTGACCGAGCTCAAAAAGCAGGCTGCTTTTAATGAACTGGATACCCAGGTCAACGAGTACAAGCAGCAGGTAGCCAGTCAATTGATGGCAACCAATCAGTACACGGAGGAGCAAGCCATTGGCATTGCCCACCAGATTGGCGATACCCAGAAGGCCAACTACCTTCAAGCTACTGAGATCGAGGCCAGGCATCAGAACGATCTGGCGATAGAGAAGGGTAGGTACAGGGCGGCCCTGAAGTTATCCAAAGAATCCAAGGGCGCCATCGACGCAGACGACCTTCTCCAGTACGATAGTGCCGAGGCTATGCGGCAAGCGGTCAACGACAGGGTTGAGATGGCTGATCTCAAGGCAAGGCTAACAAACGCCGAGCGGGGAGCCGTTCAGGCCCAGTCCTTTGAGTCCGGCACAGCGGCGGTAACCGGCGAGCTATCAGGCTCTGAGCTTGAGGACGCCGTTGGGATGGGACAGGTTCAACTTACACCCAGTGTGAGAAAACGGATTCTGGACTATCATAAGTCAATCGGCGTAGGCGCATAACACACACACAGCGGAGATATAAATGGCTACCACACCGACGACGACTCAGTCTTTAGTCAATTCGATCCCTAAGATGATAACCTCCGCTCGCCTTGTTAGAGAGCAGGAGGGCGACATGGTCGGCCTTGTTGAGAGGAAGACTCTCGGCAAGGGTATGGGGGACACATGGCACGAGGTCTCGTATGCCAAGCTCACGGCTCAGGCCATTACCGAGACTACCGAGAACGACAACATCCAGCAGGTCTCGGACACGGACTTCGCCATCACGCCCACGATGGTCCAGATCGCCACGATGCTCACAGACAAGGCCAAACGGAACATCACCCAGAACGGCCTCCGGGAGATCGCGTCACTGTCCCAGAACGCGATGCAGCGCAAGCGGAACCAGGACGGCCTGACCACCATCGACTCGACTTCATCCACGCAGCTCGGCTCGGCCGGCTCGTCGATGACCTTCGGCCTGGTAGCTGCCGGTGCGTCCAACGTGGAGGGCAACTCCACAGAGCCCGGTCGGCCTCCGATCAGGTTCGTCGCTCACTCGTTCCAGCTCAAGGACATATACGACCAGTTCACCGCCCCGGTCGGCACCTACGATATCTCGTCCGGTTCGGAGACATTCAAGGTCTTCCAGCGCGGCTTCCGGGGGATGATCAACAACGCAGAGTCGTTTGCCAACAACGACCTGACCATAGACTCTAGTGACGATGCCAAGGCGGGCGTGTTCGCCAAGGAAGGCATAGTCTACGTCGAGGAGTTGGCCCCACGGATGGAAGTCGAGCGAAAGCCTCGGATCGGCGGCGGGTCGGACATCGTGACCCACACCGACTCCCACGCCTACGGAATTCGACAGAACAACTGGGTACAGGAAATCATCAGCGACGCTACCGCACCCACTAGCTAATCGGCAGATACGGGCCTAAAGAATCTAGGCAAAGGAGAATCACATGCCACAGGGTTCATTTGGAGAGATCAGGGCATTTAACGACTTCACCGCTCTTGCGAGTGACGTTACCCTTGTAGCCGGAGTAAACGACCTACCTGGCGGCAATGGATGGGCTGCCATAAGCGAGAATGAGGGCACAGTGGCGGAGATTGTGGACGAGAGCGGTGGTGTCATACAGTTCACCACTGATACCGCTGACAACGACAATGTCGTTCTTATTGCGGGCAAGTTCGATCCGTCCAAGGGGCCAGTCAGCTTTGAGGCGCGGTTCAAGTGCCCCACGGTTGTCACGAGGCAGGCGGTATACGCTGGACTTACTGAGACGATGGCGTTGGGTACGCCGGTGATGCCTGCTGAGTTTGCTACGGCCACCATGACATATAACGGTTCTGGTGGAATGCTGGGAATGGTATGGGACCCTGACGCTTCGACCAACGCATGGAAGGCGGTCTGTGGTGATGGTGGCGCAGTGTCAAATAGTGGTAACTATGGAGCAAATGGCACTAATGCGACCGACGCGATGGTTGCAGACGAGTACGACATCGTGCGGGTAGTCCTCCATCCAGGTGGGGGAGGCGAGGTATGGCATGACGAGGAACTGGTAGCCAGTGGAGCCACCGGCCTAACGACTAGCGACCTGTTCTATGCAGTGCTGATGATGGAGAACCGCACTTCCGCCAACGAGGAGCTACAGGTCGATTACGTTGCAGCGAAGGGCATCCGCGACTGGACTGTCTAGCCTTAACCTAATCAGGTGCGGCCCTTGCCGATCAGGGCCGCACCTACCATGTTCGCGGCTACCACAGATGCAAAGCTCATGCTGATGATCGAATACTAGATGCCCGATCCCATTGACATATCGGCGCGGCCTGTCCCGGTCAAAGATCAGCCTCACCAGGATGGTCATAAGATATGGCCGACGGCGCTCGACATAGACCCTGGCGAGAAGGGCTTCTTGCTAGTTGAGCGGAATGAGCAGTCCTTGGGGTCTAGAGGGTTCCATCGTTACCAGACCATCTTTGTCAATCGAGGGGACAAGCTGGCAAAGTGGATGGGCGACATGGGAACGGAAGTGGCCTTCAAGGTCCAGCCGTTCAGTATCCCTAGTGGAGACCTTGCACTTCCCGCCACTGAGTGGGCACATACTATTGACGAGCTCCAAGAGTTCGCCATAGAGATGCGTGCCCATCTCCTTGAAAAAATGATAACCAGAGGAGATCTTCTGGCACCCGATCTCGTCCAGATGTATGCTGACGAGATCGAACAGCGTGAATGGGTAAAAAAGGGCAAGCGCATCTATGGCCCACTAGTTCCAACCGTGCATTGGAGTAAACGATGACCACCACACCTATGGACAGGCTGGTAGAGGCTACCGAGACTATCGAGGCTATCGAGCCTGGGATTCAGGCTGGTGACTTCGTGCAACAGCCTGAGGCTGAGAAGGTAGGGGAGGACGGGAAGATTTTACCGGCCAAGCCTGGGATGATCGTTACCGACCTAGCCTCCGCCGGCATGACTAGAGTGTGGGATACCCTCACCCGAGAATCGTCGGACATCAACAACAACATGCTGTCAAAGCAGATGTTGGAGACGCGAGAGGACGGCAGCAGGGTATTCACCAAGATCAAGCCGCTTGTCGGGCCTCAGAGGGGCAGTATCAAGTGCTTGCTCCACGCCGATCAGCCTGAGTTCGAGTCCTTGAAGAAGCAGGGACTGACTCAGAAGGGCTGCCAGAAGGCGACGATACCGAACGAGTACGAGCTTCAGCAGCACATGAAGTTCAAGCACTCCCGAGAATGGGCCGTGATCACAGAGGAGAGAGAGCGGAGCGAGCGGGAGGAGGACCGTGATCTACAACGCGAGATATTCAAGTCCCTGTCAGCACGGCCCGCTGCTGACAACCTGATCGCCAACAACGACACAGGCGTGGAGCACACCACCAATGTGGCCGAGGTGAAGGAAGCGGAGCAAATGCCCGTAGCCGAGGTCTACCAGCCTCAAGGGCACGAGCGAGTGGCTGAAGGTAGGTGCCAGTGCGGCAAGGCGTTCAAGACGACTGCAAAAAGTAAGGCTGACTCCAGGCTCAAACGGCACATCTCCCATATGGGAAATCAAGAGCTATGACCCAGCAACCCTTCCTCTCAATCGGCGGCAAGCCTGTCACGGACGTTGAGGCAACTACTGCCCTGATGTCTCTGATACAGGAGGACAAGCTGTTCCTGGCCCAGTTCACCAACAAGGTGCTCGGTCTTCGGAACGACCAACAAGAGGCCGAGATAGCAACGCTACAGTCTGCGCTATCCGACAGAGGTTCCAACGGGACTGGCGATCTGGAGAAAACAAAGGTTTCTGCTGGCGTAGAAGGGGAAGAGCAAGAGACCTAAGCCCAGGAAAGGTAAACGGCGGTACATGGCGACCCGGCCTGGGGTAACTGGGTCGGGTCGAATGATTTAGAGGGGTTGTCGAATGGTACTTCAAGGAAGAACTCGCCTCCAGATAGAGACCTCGATTGGCAGAAATCTGAATGCCATATTCGCTTCGACTGCCTCGGCGAATGGTTCCACTACGACGCTGGTAGACGGAACACTCCAAGGCAGCGATAACGAGCACAATGGCAAATGGGTTCACTTCACATCGGGATCGAATAGCGGTGAAGTTCGGCGTGTAGCCGACTACGATTCAGGGACAACCACTATCACTATTGCCCCAACGGCGACTGCCTTATCAGTGATTTCGAGCGGCAACACATATATTCTCTGGTCTGAGATGTACCAGCCCGAGCGTGTCCACGACGCGATAAACGACTCGGTTCTTGATATCACCGGCCGGGCCTTCGACCCTGTAGAAAACAGGGAACTGTTCTTCGATGCCGAGACCACCCGGTTCGACATCCCGACTGGCATCACGATGATCAACCGGCTGGAGCACCGCACAGTGGACGAGAAGGTGCTGGACGAGGCCGACGACGGTTGGACTGCTGGAACGTCCGTTACCGTCAGTACCGACACTACGCTGAAGAAGCGGGGTATCGGTGCGAATAAGATCGTTCTGGCTGCGGGCGTATCGGCAGGAGATGTGATCGCCCACAAGACCATCACGTCGGTAGACCTCTCGAACTACACCCACCTGGAGTTCTGGGCTCGGTGCTCCAAGACCACGTCGGCTGCGGACTTCAAGTTCCTATTGGACGATACCGCCGCTGCCGTTTCGCCTATTGAAACACTGTCATTTCCTGCCCTTACGAAAGATACATGGAAATTCTGCCGGATCGCCCTGGATGCCGCAGACGAGGACACGGCCATCATCTCGCTGGGAATCGAGGATGATGTTGACGTGGGGGTCGAGACGCTGTGGATTGACGATGTGCGAGTTACCAAGGACTACACGGAGAAGTGGACTCGCATAGCGCAGCACCTATGGCGTATCGAGAAGGAGTCCCGAGACCTTATTCTCTCAGACACCGCTAGGTCGTTGGCGGGATACTCAGCCATGAAGCTGACGGGCGGCGATACGCCAGCGTTGCTGACGGCTGACTCTACGACCACGGAGATCCATGCGGCCTACATTATCTACAGGGCCACGGCGCTACTGGCAGTAGGACCCGGCGATGAGGAATCCATGTCTGGCGGCTGGTTCGCTCTGAGTGAACGACAGCGTAGGCGGTTCGACATACTTCAGGATGCGAGGATTATTACCTGATGGCAACGACTATCACCGCAGCAACACTCACCGTGACGATCACCGAGGCCGTCACGTTAAACGGGCAAGACAAGGGGGCCACAAACACACTGACGGTCTCGTCCGTGACCGAGGTCTCGCAGAGGATCGTGGAGATTCCCACCTCCGAGATAACCGTGCTCTCATTCCAGGCGACCAACCCTGGCGCTGGCACATTTGACGAGGCTGACGTGCGGTACATCCGTCTTACGAACAAGGACGACACGAACCACATCCAGCTCATCTTTGCCAGCGAGAACAGTGCCGAGTGCGCCCACAAGTTGGACGCGGGTCATTCGTTCATCATTGCCGCCGACAACTCGGGTGGGGTGGTGGATATTCACGACGCATCGGCATCGGCCTTGACGGTCTCGTTCGACGACCTGACCTCGATTACGGCTCTTGCGAACACAGCGGCGTGCGATCTCGAATATTTCGTGGCTGGCGTCTAGGGTATCCTATGAGATTCGACTCAGATATAGTTACGGTCAGTACGGCCGCCACGGCTGTCCAGGTACTGAACTCTAACAATAGAGTGGTGAAGATCAAGTTCACAGCACCAACGGCCAATAGCGGCCTCACATATGTGGGCAACAGTGATGTCTCCGCGACGAACGGGTTTGTGCTGGGTGCGGCCGGGGGCATAGATGCCACGACGGACTGGATAGATTTCAGTCCGGGAAGTATCGCACTAAGTACGTTTTACATAGATGCTGCAACAGATGACGACACAGTAGCGTGGATAGCCGTAATAGCGGACGGGCCTAAGGGTTGACCACCCCACGAATCATATCGAAGGACGAAGTCTCGCTGAACGGCGTGTTCTATAGCCTGCGCCGCCCGGTGGCGACCGTAGTTGTCCCGCCCTACCCGGTCGGCCGTGACACAGGCGATGTCGGTGGCGGCGCCATCCCTAACGCCCGTGTCCGCAGAATTCGCTGGGACAACGCTCAGGGCGGTATCGGCAAGAAGGACCACGGTCGAGACGAGGATGTGGCGCGGATCTTCTACGGCACGTCCCATCTCAGGCAAGACGGGCATATGACCCTGCCTGATAAGGTAACTACCACGGCAGCCTCGGGCGTCTCGGGCGCGTTCGAGGTTGGCGTCCTGGCCGAGCTCGCCAGCGAGACTTACGCCACCTTCTCCACGTCCATAAGGAAGTATGATTTTAACGGGGACTCTTGGGGCAACAACATAGCCACCCTGGCCGCCCTGCCGACGGACTCCCTGACCGCCCGCCTTGACGGAACGGTCTACATGATCATCTTCTACGGCACCGGCTACGTCGATACGACAGACGGCGGCACGTTCACCAACCGGACAACCGCCGTGGAGTACGGCGCCGTCTGGGATGACCGGCTATGGGGGATCGACTCGACCGGTCAGCTCCGTTGGGCATTCGACCCAACGGGGACGTGGACGAACGATGCCCAGTTGCCCCTTGAGAACAACAACGTGCAGGACCTGTTCGTGGCCCGTGACGCTGGGGGGGAGCACATACTTTACGCCAGCACAAAACAGGGCCTCTTTGCCCACGACGCCAACAACAACCGGTTCGTGGCTACTGAGATGGAGCTTCCCTTCCACGATGACTCGGGCGCAGGGGTGGCTCGCTTCAGAGACGCGGCGTACATTCCTGCCGGCCTGAGCGTCTACGAGTACAGAGTCGGTGGCAACCAGGCAACCATCAGAACGGTTGGCCCCGATAGAGACTCGGGACTGCCGTCATCCAAGCGTGGCAAGATCATCCGCCTTGAGAAGACGCACAACGATCTCGTGGCCCTGGTCGATTCTACCTCGGCTGCGGCAGAATCGTTCGCATCCTTCGCTTCAGGTGGCCTACGGTCACGAGCCAGAGCATTCAACGTGGATAGCGGCAGGTCATTGATACTAGGTTGGAACGGGATGGGCTGGCAGGTGCTTCACGAGACGGCAGCGGCAACGGAGGCAATGACGGCGTCCTTGGTGTCTAATGCCTACTCGGGATATCGGTTATGGTTTGGACACAACCGCCGGGTGAAATATTTAGAGCTGCCTATCGACTTGGTCAGCCCGTCGGAAATCTCCGACAGGGAGTATGCGGACTCGTCCCAAGATGATCGCCCCTGGTTCAACGCTGGTCGGTCCGACGTGGACAAGATTGCTGTACGGATCAATGTTGAGACGGCAGACTGCTCTAGTAATGAGACGGTCATTCCGTCCTTTGGCCTAAACTATGATGACGATACCTTCACGACGTTGGGTACGATTACGACCGATGGGGTACACGCCTACCACTTGCCTGACGCCACGGCTGGTTCGGCTTCGAGGACTTCAGTAGGCACGGCTTTTAGGTCCATCCGAATCAGGACGGATATGGCGAACGGGACGAATAACAACCTGTCGCCCGATATCAGGGCTGTGGAGTTGGAATACCGGGAGAAGCTGATCGCCGGACAGAGACGTGAGTGGAACGTCGATATAGATATTACCAAGGCGACTCATGGTCAGACACCGAAGCAGCTCAGGGCTGCCCTCGAAACCGCCCAGACGAGCAATCTCCTGGTGGAGTTCACTTACCGAGATGACGACGGTGACACACAAAACTACACAGTTGACGTAGCCAATCGGGAAGACAACGAGGTGGCTGGACACGATGAGAGGGGCGTCGCCCGAATACGGCTGGCCCAGGTCTAGGAGAATCCAATGACAGTTGATCTGGTAGGACACGAGTTTACGAACGCTGGTATTGGCATAAACGGCGCGACCGTTGACGCCTTCACTGTCGCCACGGGCGCCGACGAGAGCACGGCCAGCACCTCGGCCACGGCATCCACCACAACGGACTCGTCCGGGAAATGGGCCATCACTGGCATTGCCGACGGCGTCTACGATGTCCGTATCAAGTTCGGCTCGGAGATACGATGGCTGCGCGGAGAGGATCAGATACAGATCGCCTCCGCCACCGTCACCACCACACTGGATGTGAATGGCACTGCCGATTACGATGTCACGGACTACGACATCGCATCGTCCGGGGATATAGACCTCGTATCTACCAACAATACTGTTGGGGCTATCTACCTACACGAGAATGCAGGCACGTCTGGGACGATCAAGATTCATGCCGACCAGGGGACAAGCGTCACAGAGGGTGCGGAGTCGGTAACCATCCTGTCCGATGCCGGGGGCGTGGGCGTTAGGTCTACGGCCAACCTGGCTAACGCAGTCAACCTGACGGTAGACGGCGGCACGTCATCCACGATGACCTTGTTCAACGACCAGGGCACGGCAGCCACCGAGGGCGCTGCGTCCATACAGCTACTGTCTGATGTGGGTGGGGTCAACATTAAGTCCGGGCTAAATGGTGCTAATGCCATCCTGCTCACGGCAGATGGCGGCACGTCTGAGACTATTGTTATCCACGCCGACCAGGGGACGGGCACGGGGTCAATCGAACTCCTGTCCGACGCTGGGGGGATAGAGCTAGACGCAGGCACCGATATCATCCTCGATGCTGGCGGGACAGACATCTTTCTCAAGGACGACGGGACCCTGTTCGGGACACTCCACAACAGCAGTGGTGAGTTGGTTGTCAAGTCCAGTTCATCTGGGACGACAGCAGCCACATTCTCAGGCGCTAATGTCACGTTTGCAGGAACGGTAGATGCCACCACCGACTTCACCGTAGGAAGCACGGTAATCACGGACGACGTAATAACCTTCACCCCAAGCTCTAGCGATACCGTAACCCTGACCTCTTCTGCGAATGGGGCCTTTTCACTTGTAACAGTCGATAATGCAGCAGCCGCTGCCAATATCCAGATAACAGCAGACGGGACTGCTGAATTGGCAGGTACTACTGTCACCTTGGATTCTGCGGCAGACATAGAACTAGAGGCAACCAATGACATCAATGTCCCTGCCAGTGTCGGGCTGACCTTTGGGGATGACGGAGAGAAGATAGAGGGTGATGGCAGTAATTTAGTAGTGGAAAGTTCGGGTACTCTCGACATGAATTCGGGAGGCGTACTGACACTAGACTCAGGGGCTGCGATAAACATAGAGCCCGCGGGAGGGTCGGTCATCCTGCTTGACGGGACTATTAGCGTGGATGCTGGTGTAGTAACAGGCGCAACCAGTATCACATCTACAGCTTTTGTAGGCACTCTTGATGGCGTTATAGGAGGAAACACTCCTGCGGCTATAACAGGAACAACGGGCACATTTAGCGGCGTTCTCAGCGTTGACGACACCACCGAGTCCACCAGCACCACGACCGGCTCGATCCACACAGACGGAGGACTGGGCGTCGCCAAGGATTTGATGCTGGGGACAACTTCTACGATCTTCGTCGGCGACACGGCGTGTGGCGACATCACCACGGGCCTAGTGGTAAATATCCAGACAGCCTCCACCCCGGCAATCGTTCTAAAACAGAACAACGTCGGTCATGGGATGA
>Ga0208684_1000697_pt1 | contig 22110 bp, 34 predicted proteins | sample MalvireepMed_b05_FD_184245 | JGI IMG/M metagenome (GOLD analysis project Ga0208684, IMG submission 184245) | Marine viral communities from the Global Malaspina Expedition - Malaspina viral metaG DeepMed_b05 (SPAdes) (version 2) | ecosystem: Environmental > Aquatic > Marine > Oceanic | place... | reverse complement strand
CTGTGGTTGCTGTGCAGGCTGTGCGTTTTGTGGAGTACCGTTTTGTGGAGTACCATTCTGTGTGTTATTTATCTGTTGCGATGCGTTAAGTGCGTTGTTGTATTGTTGTGTAACATCTTCCATTTGCTTTTGTGTATCACGTAGATCCATATTAGTCTTATTGACCATACCGTATATATTACGCATTGTACGTAATTGCGGCTTCCATTCATCGGGAACTTCTTCCTCGCGAACAGTAGACCAATTTACGGAATGTGGATCAAACTCTTGAGACGCTTCAGACTGAGCTGGCATCGCATCGGGAGAATCCTCTAGAAGACCCGAAGTGTCCTCAGTAAGATCATTCCCTACTATACCTAGTTCCTCCTGTTCTGGAGCATCAGTCATTTCTGACATACATCACCTCGTTATGAAGCTATTCGCTCTCGAATAGCAATGATTTTAGCAGCCTGATCCGCAGTTCGTGTAGACGCCACAAGATTCCCTGCGTCATCATACACTTTATACGGACGTTGCTGCTTCTCAACAACTCTGACCTCAAACTTAGCTGAATCCATGCTTCTTCTCCAGTGATTTAAGATCCTCGTCTCCATTAATAAACTCTGTATGGTTCTCGGTATTCTTCTTACGGGGCTTGTAGCCCTCGGGACCGTGATCTGGACCTTGGTACTCTTCAGGATACTCATGAGTCTTCGATCCACCTACGGAATCCGCGGCTTCTATACAATTATACTTCTTGAGCAATCTCTGCTTGTGTGAATAACTCTCTACTACTTCACCAAACCCAGGATGATACTTGCCGTACATACCAGGATTATGCGGGTTAAAATCCACGATTCCTGTAATACGACCATAATGAATCTTCATATCTTTACCGCATTTACACACAGGAGTCTTAGCTACGACTTGATCGGTCAGTTCGCAGCCACACTCACAGTAATAATCATGATTAACAGCCATTAGCCTGTCATACCTCCTTGACCTGTCAGTGTTGCTACATCGGCAGTAGCTGCTTGCTGAGTTTTCTGAGCATTAGATCTAACTTGACCTATGATACCTTCTTGACTATTCAATAACCTGCCATCTACTGAAGGCTGGCTTCCGCCCCCCGCTCCTCCGCTAGCCATAGCAGACTGCATCATTTGCTCATGCATTGCCATATGCTGCTGCACTATCTGTAGTATCTGCTGTTGCTGTTGTGGTAACATCTGCTGGAGCTGAGGTAGACCCATAACAACATCAGGATTCTGTTGTTCCATATGAGCCATATGATCCATGCCTTCTTCGACAGGAGCCATTTGACCCTGAAGCATAAGGCTAAGTTCTAGCTGAATCAACGCATTCAAATCACCATCAGCGCCCTTGAATAGTCTTTCTACCGAACGCTTCCTAAAGGACTTAATCAAATCCCTAGTTACTTCAGTCTGGTCTATCATAGGATTACCAACAAGGCGATCATACAACAGCACCGAGTTCTCCTGCTCTAATTCCTCCACCAATGGATGCATAGAACCAGCGTCTAGATCTAACATAAAATCAAAGTTAAAATCTTCACTGGTAAGTACCCGGTATTCTACACCTGAAGGGTCTTTAGCGACATTCAGCATAAACGTCTGGGGGATATAACGTATATCCTGGAACATCCTAAATAGATTCCCTACAATGGTAGTATAAACACCTGCTACTTTTGCTTGCATCCATTGGCGGTTGAGAGAACCTTGAGACGCTATGAGTGCACTTTCTGTAGCAGTCTTTCGGCCCTCTGAGCCTCCCGCAAGATCACTTACATGGAGACTCTGTTCTTCGTAACCTCGTGCGTCGTTCTCGATACCTAGCTGATCCGAAGGTATGTTTCCCCAGGAAGCCTCACGGATACTTGCGATATCATGAAGTCCGATTACATCGCCGTCTTTTGCATCCCTGACGTTATCTACAAGATTCGGATTCCGCTGAATCTCTGCTTCATTAGCCCATACAACACGCGGGAATCTTCGCAGAATATCAACACGCCGACTCAAGGACTCCACAATAATATTCTGAAGATCCTCTACATACTTCATAGGAGGCTCAGGAAAGAACGAACTTTCTACAGTGTCGAACTTCACTGGAATATACTGAAACCCCTTAGACATTATGAACCCAGGAGCTTCTTCAAGACCTACGAGATCTTGGCCATCATAGATCGATCGAGTCTTAATGAATGGATGAGACTCCGCATGGATCTCGTTCTCGTGACCATCTAGGAACGTAATAAGTCTACGGTTCAGCCTATCGTGGACTTCATACAACACCACCATGTCACGCTCGGCTTTGGCACCCTGCACATGCTCGTCTGCGTTATCCGCATCATACTCATCGCCATAGTTTAGCAACGCAGTATCTGTAGCTGATGTGTACTCTGACGATCCTGTGAAATCCCGAGGAATCTTGTATCTTGGGTCACTCTTCAAGATCTCGAATGGTACTTCAATACGCTCAATTATATATTCTGCATAGCCCAGGTTCTGGGGAGGACACTTAGGATCTACAAAAACATTAAAGGGCCTGACACGCATGACACAAGGAAAATCATCCTTGAATGCATCGTTAGTTACATACGGAGGCATCGAATCGTCACCAGAGGGATTATATCCCATCTTGATCCAACCTACACCACAGAACAACGCATCAAACATCGCCTGATGGATCTCAGCCTTTGCATCCATTAAGTCCAATGCGTTATTAGCTGCGCGTTCCATCACAAGCGAGATACCTTCGAGTTCCCCTGCCACACGTTCGATATTAGGCTTAGCATTCACAAACACTTCGGGGTAATGGAATGCCACTGACGATATGATCTGGCGTACTAATGGATACATCCTAGACACATGAATGATCTCATCTTTGTCGAGACCTGGGATATCTAGCTTTAGCTCGTAAGCCGCTAGTAATTTCTCCCATGACCGATGCTTAGGTTCCATGACCCTTTGCACTCGATCAATCGTCTTACGCCAATACTCACGATCTTTATTATTTAATTTAATATCGGCCATATTAGTTTAAAGCGTGATAACGTCCACTATGTGCAGGTTTCCCAGGAAGTGCATCTAATATATCCTGCCCGCTACCCATAATCGGGTCATCCTTGTGTTCTGCATGACGATACATATGTACCATCCCATATCGCCACTCATCAGCCGCATGATCTTCTGCGTGAGTATCTACATCCTCGGGGTTCTTATCCGCGCGAGGCAATGCAGGTACAGTACGCATGAAATCATCGTTCCAACCCTCGAATGCATAGAACTTCTCATGGAGTAGTGCGTCTCGACATATACGCCAACCATTCACACGATCGTTATTAGCGCGAGTTATCGGCAACTCAAAATCCGAAAACACATCTGCCGCACTCTTAGTCATCTGCTCCGTGAGCCTACGCTTCACCCACATACTAGGATCAGAATAAATCATAATGGGCATCCGACCATTTGTATACGGAAACCCTGAGATCCTTTGTACTATCTCTTCTGCGTGCTGTGATGCTGTACGATCACCCTGGTAATATCCCATCAGACGATAGATGTTATAGTCAAAATCTATTGCGTAAAGCCCAAAGCTCGTAGGTGCTGATTCACCGTAATCTAGTGCGCCATACAATGCCCACGATGCTGGGATCTCGAAACTCTTCGTTAAGATCTTATGCCTATTCCACTGTGTAAAGAACTGACCTTGGTATATGTCCCAATCACCATTTAAGTATGCTCTACGTAATGCTTCGTCTTTGATATTCTTTAGTGATTCTACGTACCTAGGGTCAGCTTCCATCAGAGCTGGATTGTCGAACACTCGGGCAGAAATAAACTTATAGTCCTTTGGGTTCTCTGCTTCCTCGTGCATCTGATCAATCCACAATCTCTTGCTCCATGCATGACCTACACCACCAGGGTTTCCCGTAGCCCACATCACAGGATTAATGGCTTTGTTCGAGGTTCGACACGAACTCGATATGTACTGCCACTGGAACTCCGTGAACTGTGTGACCTCTTCTACTGCTACGAAGTCAAACTCCTGTCCCTGATAGTTAAACACATCGTCTTCGTGTTCTGCATGACCGAACATCAACTCACTGCCATTAGGCAAGTACATTACGCCTTCGCTCTTGTTGTACCAGTTTCTGATCTTTGGAAACTGCCTAAACAAAGGACGAATGTGATTACCATCGAGCTGCTTGAATGTCCTACGAATCAATAATCCTGTTGACCCAGGATTCTCCATGAGCATGATGAGCATTATGATTCGTGATGCGTAGCTTTTCCCCCCACCCCTAGCGCCGCCATAAAAAGGATACCGCACACCATTACGCACAGCTTCTAATAGCTGAAACTGCTTAGGTTGTAGAGCTACATTGAACTCTAGGTCTTCTAAGCTCTCTGTATGGACCCTACCGCGTGTCGGCATTTTTCTTAGTCACAGACGCAAACGATGTTTGCAAGAATCTACCCATAGCTTGTTGTTTACGGGCAGTGTTATCGTATTGTGGTAATACTAATAGTTCTATGTCGGGCTCTGATATTCCTATGCTACGCTCACCGCTCGCTATGTTCTTTGCTAGCTCAATAGCCAATTCTGGTTCTATGTTTAGCATATCAAGATACGGCAACGCTTCTGCAGACATCATCCATGCTACAGGATCATGCCTCCAATCTTTATCGTAGTCATAGTACAAATCTCTAAGTTCTAAAACTGGCATATCCCGGATCTTTGCTAAGTCATTAAACGATAACTCTTTTGATTTTATCTGTTTGTAATCTTCGTGTAACCAGTCGTGGGCTTTCCATTTGTAGAACAACTCTATTATGTTGTTAAGACTCTGCATAAATACCACGAATGCTAGTCTTTTGTATGCGTTAAAGTTCCATTCGTGCTCTGCGTCTATAGTTTTATTCAGAGTCCCAGGGTGTAAGTCTACCGAGACCCCGTCTGACATATCACCTACAGGCGGAATTGGTATTTGCTTACGATGTTTCCGCGGCTCGGGCTTCTGTGTGTCCAGGCCCTGTAGAGCTTGGAATATGTCCTGTAACTCGCTCGACAACTTCTTCTACCTCTATAGCATTAGCAGAATCCTCTGAACCTTTGAAGCTCGTGATGTTTACTACGAACTGAGGCTTGGATTCATCTCTGGTTTCTACTCGAACTAGCTTGGTTTCCTCACGTGCTGCATGCAGAGTCTTCAAGCACGTTCCGAAATCTCCTAGTTGTTCATTAGCTTTATAGATCTGTTCAAGTCTGCTAAGTCGAGTAGCGAAGTTTGCTATGGGTATGTGTGCTACTAGAGCGTGACGTTTTTCCTGTGCACTGTCAATCATTTCCTGGACACGAGGAGACTCTAGGTGTTCGATGATCTTAGGACGAGTTGTATTAAGACTCTTAGCAATCTCGCCTGCGGTCTTACCCTCGTATATCAACATGCTTACTACACGGGCAGAGTCTAGTGCCCGATCATTTACTAACCCTGTCATAAGTTAAATCCTAGGGTACCTGGGTCGAAAAGTTTACCTTGGTCTGCACGTAAGCGTTCTTTAATAGTACCCGAAATCATCTTATACAAATCCTCTGCCATAGAACTAAGATTACGCTTACTTGGATACTGCGACGCCAAAGTCAATACATCACCTAACATACTTAGTTCTTCTGTATTTACAGGATGCCTGGGATTCCCCATACGATTTATAAAACCGTTAATGTCGAATGTACCTTCCGCACCTGCTCCAACATCAGGGAATATCCACTGATTACGCTTAGTACTAAATTGAGCTTTAGCTAAGAGATCTGTGACCTCAGCCCCGAAATCTGCATCACCTGTAAAACCTTCTATACCGTGAGCTACAGGCCAGCCTGCATCAGGTTCTCCTGCGCCTTCAGCTTTCATTTGATCTAGCTTCGACATTTGCTTCTTAGCGCCTGCGGAACCTCCACCAGATTCACGTCTACGTCTATGACGCTCAGCTACGAGTTTTTCTAACTCAGTCTTAAATTGCTGTTGGTCTTTTTGTACATCTTTACGATCTGCATCTAAGATGTCATCTCTATCTAAAAATTTTTGTTGGTCATTAATTGTCCAATTAGATTTACGTATTTCTAAGTCTAAAGATTCATCTGTTAAATCTCTAATCATAGAATCAGGTAAAGGTTCTATTTTACCTGAATCAAGCCCTTCATGCTCAGCTTGCCATTCTGCCTCATCTTTATCTGTCCATTTACTCTCCCCTCTCGGCACCATCGCGGGATCTACGTTTTCGCCTTCTACGTAATGTACACCTTCAATCCCGTGCTCTATTTCATTATCATCTAGAAATGCTTTATATTCAGGACTATCTCCGTCAGGATCCCAAGGTGCTTGTTGAGGAGTTGCACGCGCTCCAGTCACTCCTATAGCGTCTTGCTCCAAGATCATTTTTGCTTCGCTAGGAGTTGCCAATGGTCCCTGAGTTGCATCTGCACGAACACCACTTAATACCCCACCTGCTGGAGGATCTCCTGGAGGATTAACCATTCCTTTGTGTGTAGGAGTCACAGGCTTTACAATATCTTTACCTATAAGTTTTCCGGTAATTCCTGCGGCTCTGCCAGCAGGCAAGAGAGCGCCTAAACCTCCAAAATCCTCAGCTGCTGCTAGAGGTCCATCTTCACCGCCATAACGCTCTTTCATAGCATGCCCTAAGCCTCTAAGGAGTTCGCCTTGAGCTTCGGGGTCACTTTGAAGTTGTTTAAATGCACGAGCTACTCTGGCTAAATCCTCCGGGGTCATACCTAGTGCCTGGCCGATGTCCTCGAATGTATTACCAGTCCAGGTTCCTATGAGACCTCCTACACGATCTATGCTTGACGGATCGTGCTTGCCTTTAGTGATTGCTCGGTCTTGTGCTACAGTGGTACCACCTCCAGATGCTACGTCTACGATCATGTTGCCAAGTTCTTGCAACTGATGGCCTAGTGCGGGATGTATGGGAAACACCATGCCTAGAGCTTCGTATAATGCTTCGGTGTTTTGCTGCTGACGCATCCTGACCCATTCATTATTATATGGGTCTATTGGGCCTAATGACCCACCACCCACTACCCGACCACCACCCTCACCCCTACTTGTAAAATCATATATTGGTTGGGTCATTACTTCACCCTCGAATCTCAAAATTTATGTATTGTACCGCTCAAATGATACGCGGTACTACTTGGTACTAAGTGGTAGTGCCCCCCAGTTACTTGGTATTACTTAGTACAATAGTGACCGTACTTGGTACTACGTAGTACTTTGTAACGTTGGCACGGTTTTTGTAGCGAAAAACATAAAAAAAGTCTTGACTTCTCAGGGCTTATTCGGTATCTTTATAATGTTGGCGGCAATGAAGCCTAACCAACAACTCAGGGAGAGTAGCATGGTACAGTCGCACGAATCACCTTATTCAGCCTCAGAGAAGCTGAAACGCTTCAGCGAGGCAGTCGGTCCGAACAAATTGTTCGGCACTGGCGAAAGTGTCATCCGGGCTTTTCGGATGATGAGCAAAGGGCACGCCGTAGAATCGCATCATATCTCGGAAGTGCTCGATGTTCTGGACGCTGGCATCGCGCTGGCACTCGAAGATAGCTTCAAACAACCCCAAGACTAAAAAGGAGCAGGGAGGGCGCTATCACAGGCCCTCCCAAACATATCATGAAAGACATAAAGTGCTACTTCGACAGCGATCATAAATGCTTAGGCACCATAGATAATTTCTACGGGGACTACTATGCAAATGAATATCTAACACTCCCCGAAGGGTTCGATCCTATCGGAAAACAGTATAGCGAATTGCTCCAAGTTGAAGCTGTAGAGCGATCCGCAAGGTTGGACAAAACACTCGATGAACTAAACGCTTCATGTAACCAATAGCCCTCCCTGGGGCCTGGGCGCTGGGTGTCATCCCCGACATCTGGCGCCCTTTTTTAATTCACATCCTGAATCAATACTACCCCTACATATACTTTACTTTATACTTTACTTGGTACTATGTAGTTTGAAGTATACTCGGTACTAAGTAGTTTAACTTTGTACCATGTATACTCGGTACCATATGGTTTAGCGTATATTCTACTTGGTACCACTTAGTACTTTGTAGTATTACTTGGTATTACTTGGTACTACTTTGTACTTTATAGTATTGGCACGGTATTTGCTTGCATACCATATGTAGTATTGGCACGATTCTTGCTATACCACTACATATTGTGCATAAAACCGTAGTATTAAGTAACATTATAAGGTATTGTGCGGTATAATATGATACTTTTCTGCCCATCTATGAATATAGCTTAATACCAAGTGGTTGTCAAGGGGCACATGTGTGCACTACATGATACCAAGTAACACTACATAAAAAACTTCACAAAAGTAAAAATAAAGCTTGACATTGACTGTGAATGTATTATATTTAAGTATAGTAAATTTAGACATTGAAACACAACAAAAAAGGATCGCGCAAAATGAGAGGAAAGCTCCAACATAGCAATATAGGGACTATGTTGAGGGACTCAAATTCTATCCCTATAGAGAGGTATCGAAAGATGCCATCATACGAAGAGCTGGACTTAGTAGGTAGTGGTGAAGGTTTTGAGATCCGCGCACATAGTGTCAACCGTCAAGATGCGAACAAACCATCTTACGATTGGCCCAAGGTAAGGATCTTCGAGACGCCAGACTGGAACACATTTTTATATGAGTGGTTCAATCTGGTAGGTGGAGACGCAAACGGAAGTCTGGAAGATCTCATTCAGAATGGATTAAACCACGCAATTAGTGTGGTCAAAGATCCATCGAGAGAAACGAGCGATCCAGCAATAAAAGAGTTCAAGAGCAATTTCCGTAAAGCTCTTGGAGCTGGTGACGCAGAAACCCTGGCCGAGCTCAAAGCTCAAGATGCAGACCTTTTTAATGATCTACGAAACGCCCACATTGAAAAGGAAGCAAAGAAAGCGGCTGCATTGAACATCTAAGAAAGCCTAAAGGGTGAGGGGAGAAATCCCCTCACCTTTTTTACATAAGGAAACAAAATGAAAATAACAATAGAAATAAGCGCCGAAGATTTAGAATTACTTAGAGATATGCGTAATTGCGTGCCCGAGCCTACAACCATAGAAGATACTTTAGTAAATAGTTTGTTAGAAAACATACTACAAAACAGCGAGGAATAAAAACAAAAACATATGAAACATTCAGAATACTTAGAGTCACGTGAACATAGTTTAAGTTCCAGCGCTTTACAGCATTTAGGAGATTATGCCTTACGAATAGATGAAGAGTTTAAAGTAGTATCAAATTGGACAGACATAGCAAGTAGAACTCGCCCGCAAAGAAACGCCCTAAACCCAGACAGTTGGATCGGGATTTTAAAGAAGTAAAAGTAAGAGAAGGGGTAACATACTTCTACGCCCTAAATGGTTGTTTTTATTGAGTTTAGATCAAACTTATGCACAAACTTCTACCAAACTTCCACACTTAAACCCTTTAAAAACAATATGTTAGAAACTTCTACAAACTTCTACACCCCCCTTGCCCCCACGCAGCCAGAGAGGGAAAATAATATATATAAAATATATATATATATAAAAATACCCCTTCGTCGGCGAGATCCCAAGGGGCATGTAGAAGTATGCAGAAGTTTGCTAAGTGCTTTAAAAACAAAGACTTAAGGTGTAGAAGTATGGTAGAAGTTTGGTAGAAATTTGCATAAGTTTGCTTTAAGTACAATAAAAACAAGGACTTAAGACATGGGAAAAATCTTCCCTTGACTTCCCCCCTAATTGTATTATATTATACTATACAATTACACCTTTTAGGTGTAAACATACACCACACCCTACATAACGAAGGAGCATCCATATGGATGGCATCGACAGACTAGACGTCAGAGTAATAAAAGCATTGCTCGCGGACTTAGCAGTAGAGCTAGACAGCATCAAGGAAACCGTAGAGAGCTTAGAACAAAACAACGAAGACATAGATGTAAAACTAAGTGACATAAGTAGTAGCCTAGACATACTTTTAAACAACGCGGAGCTAGAATAATGAGTAAAACCATAGGAGCATTCGAGATAGCGTATCATAAAAATGGAGTAGAGTTCACACGTGAGAGTATACACAGCGGAGAAAGAAACAGCATGGTAGTAGGACTCCCTATGATGCAGTTTACCCTGGCACTTCAGAAGTGGATCAAGCGTGAAGGATTTATCCAAGACATATTCCCCACATTAGACGCAGACACTAGGGAGTTCATACAGACTGGTATAACCCCTAGCGAGTGGGCTGAGATATTTGCACCAGAAGAAACAGACACCGAGCTTAACAACGCAGAGGTGCCATAGATGTTGTGTGCATATGATCGGTGGAAATTAGCATATCCTCCGTGGTGGGACGATCCGCCAGAGCTATGCGAACATTGTGACGAAGAGCTAGAAGAGTGTACATGTGAAGACGAGGAAGACGAAGATGAGCTCTAAAGTAGAATCCGCCCCAACCATAGAGGAAAAACTAACTCTCATAGATAGCATCAGTGATAAACATAAGCAAGCCTTACACCTTAGATTTTACATTCACAATTACACCAATTTGGTGTAAACTACACAATCACCACAACCGCGGAGACCACCACAAATGAACAATATAAGGACACGATTAGCATTATTTACCGAGAATTTTAGCATAGTCTATGACGAAGCTGACATAGAGAAAGGAGAAAATCCTCGCAGTGGTTGGGATATTCGACTGGCCCACAGTAACAATATTAAACCAAAAGATTTAGAAGAGTTCACACAGATAATAAAAACCTTCGCACAGGTAATAGAAACCTTAGACGAAAAAGGAGAATAAAATGGACAGCATAGAGAGATACGATAGACGCGTACATACAGAAGAAATTGAGAACATACGCGAAAAAGTAGTGAAAAAGGAAGACAATAACGATAACGAACTAAGCGAGGAGCCAGGATCAGAATGATAGCAAAGAATTTAAACTGTAAAACAATAGCGGCCATAGAAAAAATAGATAGCATAATTAATAAACATAAAGAAGCAATAGAATTAATGGAGAAACTAAAAATCAGTACAATTAAGAAAGACATAGAAAAAAGGAGAGCTGAAGATGACTCGTAAGGACTATGTAGTAATCGCAGAAGCAATAGCAGAGCTCTACAAAGAAGAAATACGAGATCAACAAAGCACAAAACACACCAGTAAAGTAGAAGAAATTATCAGCAGACACTTAAACCAAAACTATAGTAATTTTAATACCTCAAAGTTCGGAGATTATGTTGCGAAGAAAGCAGGCATCTAGTGCTTGTAAGTACATTAGAAGAAAAGATTAGGGTCTTACGCGTAGAAGAAATACAAATAAGACAGCGGCGTTGGGAACTAGAGTGCGAACTAACAGCGCGCACTACAGATCCTAGATGGACCGTAGGAGACATAAAGATCTGGCGAGCCATAGACCGCCACGAAACAAAACACATAAAGATAGTAGAAATCATAGCAGAGCGTGACGGTTGGAAGTATAGAGTCCAGTACGCGCTTAGCAACGGGGCAGAAATAAGCCCTACAACATTAGCACGAGAGGAGGATTTATATCCCACAAAAGATCCCAATAAGTATTACGCAAAGAAGAAACCTCGTGTTAAGTTAAAAGCTACAACGCGCAAGGAAAAAACCTCGCGGAGTAGTAAAGAAATACTGGATTTACTAAACAGCATATAAGCGTAAACATATCGCAGTATTAATTCAGAAAGTAAATTAATGGAGCTTGGATATATGGATGGACTAGATCTCTTCTTATTACTAGCATTCTTTAGTATCGTATACTTTGGGCTAAAAAAGAAATCATAATGAAACGACTGTACGTAAATCTCAGCCCGGAGCTAGACGCTAAACTCCAGGCATACCTCAACGCCCACGGAAACCACTTCGGCCTACGGGCCGAGGTGCTCCGTAGGGCTTTACACGAATACCTAGAAAAGGAGCGTGCCCATGAGCTTAGATCCAGGCCAATACGTATATTGGAACGGTGAAATAAGACAAATAGCAGAGCCAGCAGACGAAACTCATACATGGCTCCAAGGCAAACCCGGAGATCCCAACCGAGCCTTCGCACCAAGCTCAGACCTAGAGCCAATCCCAACAGACTACGAGCTCTTAATACGAGACATACGAGAGCTAAGCGATAGCGAACTTAGCGAGGCTTTAGACTTCCTAGAAAACGCAAAGCTAAACAATAGCGACAGACCGCAAGCAAAGAAACGGAAACATGAGAAAACAAAAGAAGAAATACGCATGAGCAGCAAAGAAACCATGGATCTACTAAACAGCATATAGAAAAGGATAGGAACATGCCCATAACACTAGCATTCAGCTACCAAAGCGAAGATTTCAACGAGCCCTACATAGTAAGCGTACTCATAGAACCAGGAACATCCGCGAGCCTCGAAGATCCTGGATATCCTCCAGAGGCCATAATAGAGGCAGTAACAATAGGAACAAAAGGCATAGACTTACTGGCATTTCTCAGCGGCGAGTTGCTAGATGACCTACGCGAATACGCTCTAGAGGAGACTCACAAATGAAAACAGGAATCTACAAAGACGAGCACATAATAAAAGTAGATAACTACGCACTAAGCGAATTTCGCACGTGCCCGCGAAAGTTCCAACATCGCATCGCACAAGCTCTCGTACCTGGTGGTATGGCAGTTTCGACAGAATCCATAAAGATCCCAGACAGCCCATTGTTGTTCGGCATCGCAGTTCACAAAGCCCTGGATACCTTATTCATGGAGGAACACTTACCATCAGCACTCGACACATTCCTAGAAGCATACCAACCCGTACCAGAAGATCCCAAACGCACACCAGGCCGTGGCGTACGTTTAATAGAAAACTACGCAAAGCGTTGGATGAAAGAAGATGACATATACAACACAGTAGACAGCGAGTTGTATTTTGAATCAAACCTAAGCACAATAAAAATAGATGGTACAGAGTGGCAAGTACGATACGGAGGACTCATAGATAAGATCCTAAGCGACAACACAAAACTCGTATGTATGGATCACAAAACCTCCACATGGGAATCGCAATACTTAGTCCCGAGCTTTGCTCTCAGCAACCAGTTCATAGGATACGTATGGGCAGCTCAGCAAATTCCAGAATACAGCAAAGTCCAGGACTTCATAGTAGACGTACTACTGGTATCACCTAAGAATGACTCGTTTTATAGATCTTCGTTATCAATAAATGAAACCATAATCGCAGAGTGGAAACGTGGCATCGAAGTAACGTGTGCTCAGATCCTCCGCATGTACTATGATAACTTTTATCCCATGTACGGCAAAGACGCATGTACATCATGGAATCGCTTATGTCCATATTTCGATATATGCAGCGCATCACACGGATTCAGACAAACAGTCATGAATGCACAATACTCCAAACTGGTTTGGGATACAGCAGCCAGATAGAAAGGTGAGAGAGGTAAAAATATGCCACAGCATTTAGACATGGCGAAAAAACGAGACGACGCGCCCAAGAAAACCCTGATCTATGGTGATGTAGGAAGCGGTAAGACCTTCTGTTTACGAACTTTACCGGAGCGTGCTTTGCCCGCATTCATCATAGACATAGACGAGGGTTCAGAAGCCTTGGAAGGTGATTTCCTAGAAGGTAGCTTTAGAGGTATCATACCAGATCGCTTAGCCAAGAACAAGAACGGTAAAGAAACTCCAGTAGCATACGATCAAATCAAAGATGCTTTGCAACGCTTACATAAAGCAGATCCAGAATGTCAACCGAAAACAATAATCATAGACTCCATGACAAGACTCTATGGTGCCATTATGGATCACACTATGGCATCGAACAATAAAGCCCTAGATGCCGCACCAACACAACCAGATTACGGCATCGCAATGAGACTTACGATAAAGTTCATCGAGGCATTAATCATGATGCAGAAAAATCTCATCATAGTGTGTCACGAGGACTCGAAAGAAAACGAAACCACAGGCATCGTAAAGATAGTACCTAGTCTCACTGGAAAGCTCGCCGGAATAATCCCATCGTATTTCGACTACGTACTTCACGCAATCGTAAAAGGTAAAGGAGACAAAGCATCTTATATATGGCAAACCCGTCCAAGCGGAGTATACACCGCACGAGTCCGCAACCCTAACCTTGAGGCAGAAATGCCTCAGAACTTTGACACACTATTGCCATGAATCCTAAGAAAGACTTTAATCTTCTTGGCAACATCAACAAAGGATACGCTAAAATGCCAGAAGATACAGTATACATACCCATCACAGAAGAAGATGGGTATTTGCTACAAAGAATATTAATAGACAATATAGCTAAAGCTCGATCTGTAGGCTTTAGCGAAACTGTCGAAACACTTACCCGTGTCAATATTGCTCTTCAACACAGCCTGTCAGCGGCATCAGAGAAAGGAGCTTCAGAAGAGCACTAGAGACCTTTATGTAGCTGACACATCATAACATTCACTTTTCATAATCTTAACTAAGGATAACACTTCTCATGAGTGAACTTTATCAAGACCTCGAATTTGGTAGCCTCGAAAACGAAAAGAAGAAGCTAGACCGTACACTCGATCCTGGAACCTACGAGCTTATGTTCAATAAGTGGACGTACCGTGAGTCGAGAGCTTCCGAAAAGCCTGGCATCAATTTCGAGTTCAAGGTCATTAACGCTGAGAATCCAGACGATAATGGCTTCACGGTATTTCACTGGTGTTCGTGGGGTTCGTGGTTCTTCAACCAGGCCACTACTGCGGTATTCGCAGACAGACTCTCTGAGCTTAACGATCTCGATCCGGACAGCGACGAGTATGAATCCCGCAAAGTAAAGTTGAATTTTGAGGACATCCAGAATAATATCTCCGAGGACTTAGACGAAGCTATTGGTAACGAAGCTACAGCTAAGATTAAGTCTGAAGAATGGTCTAACGAGACTACTGGTAATTCAGGAACCTCGATCAAGATCGAAAGATTTATTGTCTAGCACACACAGCAGGGTTTCAAGTAGAGAGCCAGAAGTAGCATAACTCTCTAGTCTTGAGCTTTTGTAGTTAGATCGTAAGGGGATCGTCCCCTATCATACCTCCTTGTGGGATGAGGATCTGACTATAGGGCGTGGGTAAGTTTTTAAGGGAGCTTACCCACAGCCCTGTTTTTATTTAGGAGTAATTTTATGGATAACATAGAAAGCGAGCAGTGTGAGCAGTGTGATCCTCTCAAGATCCGTATCCCCATGACACGGCAGCGTAAAGAGTTTGCACCAAACAAAATACAAGAACTCGCAGATAGCATCCACGAAGTAGGGCAGATCCAACCAATCGTAGTAGACACAAACTTTGTACTAATAGCAGGAGAACGCAGACTCAAAGCAGTCAAGCATATTATACACAACAAAGACACATACGAAAACTGGGCAGACTTCGAGTACATAAAAATATCAATGATATCTCCAAAAGACGACTGGCATAGACACACCATAGAACTCCAAGAAAACATTAAACGTGAGCCATTAACACCTGCAGAAGAATCTCGCGCCGTAGACGAATACGAACGTTTAATGGAGCAAAAGAAAGGTAAGCAAAAACGAGGGCGGGGAGCGGTGGAGGGGGGTCACTCCCAAAAAGACACAGCGAAAGACCTAAACATATCAGAAGCCTCAGTAAGTGACCATCGCAAAGTAGCGAGGGTCTTAGACATAGCACAACACATCCCCGAGCTAAAAAACCTAGAAGACGAGAGTTCCAAGAGCGGCATCTTAGGTAAGTTCAAAGCATATAAGATAAAAGAAATACGAGGCGAAATAGCACGCAGGGCAATGGAGAACCACAGACAGGATCTAGAAGGCATCGTAGTCTTAAGCGACGCCTTAGACTGGCTAGGTACACTCGAAGAAGAAAGCGTAGACTTAGTACTAACAGACTTACCTTTTGGCATAGACGTATTTGAATCACATACTTTATCAAAATCCTCGCATGGAACCCAATGGCAGGACGACGAAGAAACAGTTAAGAGTTTCGTACACGAGTTAATCCCAAAACTATACTTAGCCCTAAAACCTAACGCTCACATGTGGATCTTTAGCTCCTGGATACAGACATTCTGGATCGAACGCGCATGTACGTTAATTCCAGACCTAGAGTTCGAGTACCCACCGTGGATATGGAACAAAATCAAATCCACACCTGCGATAAACGGAGCTGCCACTGGAGACCAAACATACGAGTATCTCTGTCATTTACGTAAGGGTACCGTAAGTATGCCAGAACGCCTAGGCCCCAACATAGTATCCTTCCAAAGACCCATGAGCAGTAAGTATCCTACAGAGCGCCCATTAGATCTCCTCAAGCACTTCATAGAAATGTGTACACTCGAAGGTGAGTTAGTCATAGATCCGTGCTGTGGTTCAGGAGGTCATCTCGTAGCAGCAATCCAGTCAGGTCGTAGAGCTTTAGGCTGCGACAAAAACCCAGAGGCTATAAAGGTATCTAAGTCCAGACTCGTATTGGAGACTCCCCATGAAACAACATAAGATCCATAGCACAAGATTCGGAGCAAATCAGCAAAAAGTAAGCGTGTATACAACCTGCGGCAGGATTCAAATAACCGTAGACGAAGATGGAGTTAAAGTTCACATGCGACCACATAAAACCAAGACCCTCATGAATGCAGAGGGCTGGCCAAATGTTCCCTACGATACAGTGTATTTTAGAGCGAAGCCAAAGTACAAATCAGTGAGGACCACAAGGCAAGGTGATACTAAGTAGTATCTGGATTTTAAGGGGTATAGGGGGGTGGTGGATGGGCAGGGATCTCAAGTTGGACCCAATACCCATATCAAATTCAATGGCCTTAGAAGGCAAGACGCTGTGGGGTGGGGCGGGGGCAAGAGGAAAAAATAGCATTAAGTATTAAGGAGACGTAAAAATGATACAACCTGAAGGTCACGAGAAAGCAGAGATAGTAATACTAGGTGAATCACCATCCAAGAATGACATGCTAGCGGATTACCCATTCGCTGGCTCACAAGGAGAGATGTTGTTTGATGACATACTAGCCCGAGCAGGAATCTTCCGCAAGGACTGCTTAGTAATGTATGTGTATCCTAAACAAGCTCCTGGGAACAAGCTCGAGGTATTAAGTGATCCTTTCGAGTTTGCAGACGATAACTGGAAGCTCATACAAAAGCACCCACGTAAACTAATAATCGCAGTAGGAGAATATGCATTAAAGTTCCTGTGTGCTGAATCCGGCATCACAAAGTGGCGTGGATCATTGTTGTTTTCTAACAGAGGAAAAATCCCTGTTATTCCTATGATCGCACCCATAGCAGTAATACGCCAGTATTCATGGTTAGTGTTATGTCGTAAGGACGCTAAGAAAGCATCAAGAGTAATAACAGACTACGATTCAATCTTAGACTACAAGCGTGACATAGTACACTACGGCCAGATCAAGAAGGATTACGCAACAGAGGAATCAGGCTTAATAACAAAGATTCTCATAGAAACACTTAAGTCATATCACGACGCACCATGCTTAGCATTCGACATCGAGACATACGTAGAGTGTATAACTTGTGTCGGAGTGGCAAGGTCAGAAACTGAAGCTGTCGTAATACCCTTTACATCCCAGCTTCGTCACGAGCATCGCATAGAACTAATACGAGAGCTAGATAAGCTACTTAGCAATAACTCTCTCAAGGTCGGACAAAACTTAGATTACGATACTCAGTATCTAGCCAAGAACTTCGGCATCAAGGTTCGTAATGTATGGATGGACACAATGGTAGCTCATAGTGTCATGCATCCAGAGATGGGTCATAGTTTAGATCTCTTAGCATCCATATACACAAACAAGAATTTCTACAAAGAGATGCGTAAAGAAGCTACCAGTGGTAATTATAACAATACCTTATGGGAATACAATGGTATTGATTGTTGTGTTACATACGAGGTAGCCATAAAACTAACACACGAGCTCGTAGAAACCAAAGCCTGGGAGTTCTTTCACTCTGTAGCTATGCCAGTCACAAAGACCTTAATCCGTATGGAGCATAAGGGAGTAAATATAAATGAAGATCTTAGATCGCAGCGCAAAGAAATGCTCTCTGGTGAAGTGGATAATATTCTTGCCGATGATGCTCTGTGTGGGATTAATCCTAATAGTCCTAAACAAGTACTGGACTACTTCAACGCCAGAGGAGTTCGACTTCCATTAGCGCGAGGTCGTAAGACAGCATCCACAGATGTACACACACTAAAACTACTTAGGCCCAGGCAGCCTAAACACGCGGAGTTTATAGATAAGTGCCTCGCAGTCCGTGAGCGTCGTAAAATCATAGGGACATACTTAGAAGCTAAGATCCACACAGATGGCAGAATGCGTACATCATACAGAACCTCAGCAACAGATACAGGCAGGATCTCAAGCTCTAAGGACGTGTTTAATAAGGGCATGAACCTTCAGAATGTCCCAGGAGATCAACGCGATTGGTTCATACCAGATCCAGACCTAGTATTCTGGGAAGCAGACGGTTCACAAATCGAAGCCAGGATTACAGCTTATGTAGCGAATGATCATAACTACATGCAGGGATTTAAAGAAGGGCGTGATATTCATACTGAAAATGCAATGGCTTTGTTTAGAATCCCTGAGTCTCAAGTACGTGACAATGTAGAAGGAACACACTATTCATATCGTGACATAGGCAAGCGAGCATCTCATGCGATTAACTACATGGTAGGACCAGGCAAGCTCAAGGACTTAATGAATGAGTACGTGCCAGATATGAAATTCACCCTCAATGATGCTCGTAGGTTTATAGAGAGCTTCAAAACGCTCAGACCTGGCATACACAAATGGTGGATTAACACGATTCAACACCTTAAGTCTGATCGTGTGATGCGTACTCCTTTCGGCCGACAAAGGATATTCTTAGATCGTTGGGGTGATCAGCTACATCGAGCAGCTGTAGCATTTGTGCCTCAGTCTACAGCAGCAGACCACATCAACGCATCGCTCGCACGTATAGAGTCTCGCATAGAATCCATACCTGAAGCATCTGTATTGCTTCAGGTGCATGACTCTGTGGCGGGGCAGTGTAGGGCGGGGGATCTAGAACGAGTTAAGTCTATAGTTTGCGAAGAAATGGAGAAACCTATTCCAACAGGATTTGGGTATTACTGGGAGGACGAGTTAGTAATACCTGCAGAGTTTGCATCTGGCCCTAATTGGAAAGCATGTAAGTAGTATTAACAGCCAAGAGAGGATTAGAGTCTGGGGAGGCTCTAGCTTGTGTGCGTAATATGTACTCTAGATCTCCTAGAGTGCCCATAAGCCTATGACTCGGGGAGGCCATAGTTCCTCTCTTGGCTTCACAAGGAGTAAGTTATGCATATTCACATTAAGAACTCTGTAGCTGAAAATATGTCTGTGTATGAAAGCGACCACGACGATAGTATCGTAATAGCAATCTTAGACGATAGCATAGTCACAGCAATAGTCCTAGACATCGCTGCAGATTCTGCCCTCAAGCTCTATAACGAATTAGGCTCTAAGCTTAAAGTCACTCCGGCCGAGGTCATAGAGATGCCTAAGCCCTAGCCATGAAGGGATCGAGATGCTCGACGAATCCTCTTTAGGGCCAGAAAGGGAATACCAAAATGATTTCATTAGTCTATACCTCGATTATACTAAGGGGCAAGAATCGCCTAGGGATTTCCATTTCTGGACAGCAGTGAGTTTGCTGAGTGGAGCCGTAGGTAGAAAAGTCTGGCTCCCTCGCGGACACGATAGACTTTACCCGAACCACTATGTGATACTTGTGGCAGGCTCAGCAATGAGCCGTAAGAGTAGTGCAATAAACATAGGGGTAGGATTACTTAGACGAGCAACGCAAAACAAAATAGACTCAGGCTTGACCCAGGGGCTTAGCACAATACTCTCAGGTAAGATGACTCCAGAAGCATTGTGCAGGGCTATATCGTCCAGGGGTCTTGAAGGTATGCTAGAATCCGACACAACGCCAGTGGTAACAGACCGTACATCACGTCCATGCTATTTGTTTAGCTCTGAGCTAGGAGTGTTCTTATCTAAAGCCGCGCAGTCGAATGGTCTAGTGGACTTACTTATAGACTGGTACGACTGTCCAGACGTATTTGAATACATAACCAAAACATCAGGATCTGATTATGTCTACGAAGTCTTTGTATCGTTACTCAGCGCGACGACTCCAGACTGGATCGCTCAAAATGTCACGTCTTCCGTATTCAACCAAGGTTTTGTGGGTCGTGTCATATTTGTCCACTCTGAGCGGTCTGATATTAGGATTGCACATCCTGTGGTGGATAGCGTCCTAGAGAAACTACGCGATAGACTAGTAAATCACCTAGAGCATCGTATGGGTATGGAAGGAGAGATGCAGCTTACACAAGACGCATGGGATTACTTTGAATCTTGGTATAACTCACGAATAGAAAGTGAGACACTAGATAACGTACAAAGTGGGTTCTTTGGCCGTGAGCATACTCACGTATTAAAGCTCGCTATGACATACTCGATAGCACGTAGACGCACATTAGTAATCCACAAATGTGATATTCATGATGCTATAGGAAAAATAAGTCATACGTTCGAGGGGTTGAACTCTATATTCAAGGAAGTCAAATATGCCAACGAGATCTTTGAAACCAAAATCGTAGAAGGCGTAATAAAAGACGCGAAGACAATAGATCGCACAGCACTCCTAAAGGCTGTCTATCGTAAGATGAACAAAGATAAGCTAGATGAGTGTTTGAGTATACTTAAAGCAGCAGGAGTAATAGATGAAAAAGTTACAGCTAAGAAAGGCGGGGGAAGATCAAAAGTCACATACACCTCAAAGCAATAATTCACTTTATGAATTAATGGAGGCTATACATGAGCGCAGAATTTAATCACCCAAATATTAGTAGTGCAGAGTTTGAGAACCCTCACAAGATGGACACAGAGCTGGTTATTGGCTTAGGGCTCACACGTGACTGGATCAAGCGTCCTATGAGTTTCACTCAAACCGTAAGCGGCACAGTAATCCACCCTCACGGTGATGCAGTAGATGTATGGAGTAAGTCCCATGCAAAAGGGTCACTTCATAAATACGACTGCGAGCATATACGTACCGCAGAAGTAGGCTCTGTCGTAAGAGCACCTGGAGCTCTAGGCCTAGCTCAAGACTGGGATTGTGGAATCAAAGACCCCGAAGAACTATTCGACATGTACCTTACTATCGAACGCCTAAACTACTGGGAAGGTATAGGACTCTATCCCCATTGGAATCGCCCCGGATTCCACACTGACATCAGATCTACAAAACATCCAAGTGCCCGAGCAAGGTGGTTTCGGATCAAAGATGGATCCTACTTCCCCCTTACTTGGGCAAACTGGAAGTCCAAAGTTATTGATTAAGCTGCGAATGCAGTCCTCGTAGTATCTCAAGGCGGCCTTGGAGTCTAGACGCAGTAGGATCATTAGCAATCAACTGAGCAATACGTTCTTGAAACGTGCTTTCGTTATTCGCAATATCCTGCTCAATGTCTGCGACTTCAACGGCCGCTTTGTTATTTTTAGGCATTTCCGCTACTTTAGTACTCATTCCTTACCTCCAGAATTATCAGTGAAAAATTGACGAACAGAATTAATCACGGCAGAGAGACCTGCCACTACATACGGTACAACGTCAGGCGCTGATAGAGCCACAGGCATAACCCCGATATCGCTAAGTACAGAATAAGCAATAGCGCCAACTCCACCCACCGCTGCACCTTTCGCTGTTTTCGACGTTTCTTTCTTACCGAATCCGATGCTGATATTTTTCTTGATTTTGCCAAACATCATATACCCTTTCTAACGTGTGTTGTAAAATCCCTTCGCAGCCCAAGCGAAAACGCTCGTTGCCACCCAGCACACTGCGCCATAAAAAAACTCATGCTCGAAGAGCCACGCTGGGCCGGGATAGCCATATTCGGCAAACCCTGCCCATAAC
>Ga0208684_1000689_pt1 | contig 22356 bp, 11 predicted proteins | sample MalvireepMed_b05_FD_184245 | JGI IMG/M metagenome (GOLD analysis project Ga0208684, IMG submission 184245) | Marine viral communities from the Global Malaspina Expedition - Malaspina viral metaG DeepMed_b05 (SPAdes) (version 2) | ecosystem: Environmental > Aquatic > Marine > Oceanic | place... | reverse complement strand
GTATATGGACTGGTTATGACACCAAATCTCGAAACACTGGTTCGGCTATTGTGTCCGCCTCTGCGGCGGCTGCAGAATATCCCGATCCCATTATATATTCAACACACCCTGACGTTGTTTCTCTCAAACAAGCTTTGTTGGAATCTGGATCTTTCCACGATTCAAATAATAATAATTCCTTTTTAAGTTTAATGCCAGCATGGGTAATAGAAGATCAAGATGATAAAACATCCGAGTTAAGAAAACTATCACACATCGCAGGTGTATATTTTGATAAGTTGTTTTTACAGATTTCAGCACTGCCTAGTTTTAAATCAACCACATATACCAGCGCATCATATAAGCCTTATCCGTTTGCAGAACACCTCCCTCAATCTTTAGGCTTATATTCTCCAGAAATATTCATCGATTCAAGCATAATGGAGAAGTTTTTAAACAAAAACGATAGTCTGTCTTTTGAGTCGGATTTGATGGAGACTAAAAACTTAATATACCTGAATCTATACAACAACCTAGCAAGCATTTTTAAGAACAAGGGTACGGAAAAAGCAATTAAAAATGTCTTTAGATGTTTCAATATCGATGATCGATTGATTAAGTTGAATGTATATTCCAATAATCAGATATATGAATTAAAAAATAATCTAGAACAAACGTTAATCAAGAAAACCTCTATGAATCAAAGTGCATCAGTAGGTGGAACAGTTGTACAATATTGGGATTCTGATTCTGATTCCAGAGCATTTTTATCTGGCAGTAGCACAGTAGGTATAAGTGGCGGAGGCGCCGCTGGTGGTTCGTTTCCAGAATATATCTATGGTTTTACTACAGAGGTAGATGTCACTTTCCCGCTGTATGATGATCAATATAATACAGTTGATAGATCATATCCTAGTTGCTCTTTGCTCGGCATTCATCAATTAAACGAAAGTGTTGGAACTGGGAGTACAACCATTTCTGGTAGTGATATCGCCAACTTCCAAATTTTTGCTGCAAGAGAAAGCGAGAAATCAAAAAATGTAAAATTTATTTTAACATCTTTGACGAGCCCAAGTCCCTTCCCGACCCTCACCAGTTCTGTATTCTTGAATGTATATGATGACACACACTGGAATCTTTCTGTAAGAGTTAAACCCAACAACTATCCTTTAGCAAACATTGTTACTGGCGCCATCGGCCACACATATGATGTAATCTTCAGAGGTGTTCGCGAAGAAATGGGCGTTATACAAGACAACTTTGTTTTAACGGGCTCTATGACAAAGGTGATAGGTCAAAAGGCTGTAGCTGCAAACAAAAGAATGTATGTCGGCGCCCGACGCACAAATATGACAGGCACCATCTTACAAACATCAGATGTGTTGTTGAATGGTTGTCGCTATTGGTATAAATATCTTGAAGATAGCGATTTAGATAAGCACACATACGACTTCAACAATGTGGGAATTTCAGCGTCTTATCAAGATCTATCTCCCAGACATACAGGCAGTCAATACCGCCGCGGCCAAAATGATCTATTAAACTTCTACGCACTGGGCCTTAACTGGAACTTCGACAATGTGACTGGTTCAGATTCGGGAGGAAACTTTACAGTAACAGATATTAGCTCAGGATCCACGCAGACAAGAAACAATTTTGGCTGGCTTGGTAAAGTTGCCGGCTATCAGCATCCAGGTAAGGGCTTTGGATATCTCGCATCATCTACAAAAATTGTTAAAAAACAAAACGTCAATTCGTTTAAGTTTGTAAATCCAGAAAAACCAATATCCTCCGATATGATTCAGATTTTGTCTGATGATGATCAATTTTATGGTATTACCGAAACTGTTCCAAGCTATTTCTATACTATAGAAAAAAGCATCTACAACGCAATATCAGAAGAAATGTTAACATTCTTTGCGGGTGTCATAGATTTCAATAATTTGATCGGTGAACCCGTCAACAGATATAGAGACAGATATAAGTCACTAGAAAAACTAAGGGAAATGTTCTTCAGAAAAGTAACAGAAGTTAAAGATGTTGAGAAATATGTTGAATATTATAAGTGGTTAGACGATTCTATATCATTGATATTGGCCCAATTGATGCCGGCCTCGGCAGAATATGTAGCTGATGTATTAAACACAATAGAAAGCCATGTTTTAGAAAGAAACAAATATCAATCGCGCTTCCCCACTCTTGAATATAAATCAAGCACCGAAGCTCCCATGTTGGGTATTAATGAAAAGACCTATAATTGGAAATATAACCACCATCCAGTTTCAGACTCACAAAAAGAAAACTCTGATTGGTGGCGAGAAAGAGCAGAACGAAGTGCTAGTACGGTTATATCATCTGGCGATGTCGAAATAGATAAACAAAGAGACACGATAATAAGAACAGCCGATAAAGTCAACAATCAAACACTTACTGTATTTAGAAAGCCCGACAGAACATCATATGCACGCATTCCCTTCGTTGAAAGAAAATTAGCAAAACCATATAAATTGAACACCAAAAGGATTAAAACCTACAAAGGTGGTGTAAACTTCCCAGAAACCAAAAATATTCATTTTACATTAAATGCTCTTTATCCTGGTGGCCCCATCAATGCTACTGACAAGTTTGTTCCTCTAAATGTTCTTTATGGAGATGCTGATGATATAGTAAATCTTCTCAGCACAAACGATGTTAAAGAGCCCTGGAACAAAACAAAGAGAATCATAAAAGTCCAGCATGCACGCGATTGGGAAGACGGGGTTGGCTACAGAAACGTTAAATCATCTTATGCATTTCCTTTTAGTATCCTCAGTTCTTCGACCAACGCAGTTGTCAAAGCTGGATATGGAAAAGAAGTTACAGACAGGCTTCAATCAGATTTAGAAATCGTTAATCTGCACCATGATGCCTATGGTCCCGATTTAGAGGTTCCAATGCAAGGTCCGTTTACTAATCATGCAGTCGGCGGTCTCCAGTATCGACATATTGCTATTAACACTGGATCAACGTTAGACACTTATTTGACTCGCCCTGAAGGGTGGAAGTTGTTGCTCGGTAAGTTTGTCGGCATTACAGGCGCAGTTGGTATGGTTGGTCCTGATTACCCCTACCCTGAAGCCAACGATCCAAGCTCAACGCCTTATCCTGTGACTGGTGCTCAAAAAGCCTATCTATATCGCGATCATGTTGCTAAGCGACCGGTAAATATTCGTAATATTCATATGAAGACGGGCTCGATGACCACCATATTAGGTAACTTTAGCAAACGTTATGAAGTCGTTCACAGTGTGGGTGCCTTTTCCAACCCAAGGGCATTCATAGATAATCAGCCTGCTCTTCCCTCTCAAATCACCGACACTCCATCTGCTTCACAAAACCGATCAATGTTCGACACACGTCGAACTGATCAGAGTCACGTTCAGTTTGTTCCAGATTATTCACTTTCTTACTTAGACAACACACCAAACAAAACAATTATTATTGGCCGCTTCCGCGCGCCCGGCGGCATAGAAGTTCAAGGAAGAGGATACCAAGATATACGTGCTGCAGAGATGTCCGTTTATAATGCGCTTAACTATCGCAACCTAAGCGTTCGCAGACCAACACAGAACCCCACAGGATCTATTAATGAGGCCGTAGGCGAGAGCACAACAGGTATTAGAGTCTTTAACATACATGGCCAAGATTTTGGTTTACAAACGATGCTCACTCGTCACAGCAACAGATTCGGTAGGGATTCTGTTCTAGTAACCAGCCCCGGTGCAGCCATAGGCGAATCACCATCGTTTGTCAAGGTAAACAGAAATAGACGAAAAGTTTTGATACCCACTTCTGATACAGCATACGGAACATCGTCACAATTTGATAACTTTTGGGTACAACGCCAGATTCCTAGAGCAGATAGACAATATGCTTGGGTAACTGGATCTATTGTAGATGCTGCAGCGCTCCGATATCACGGTCTCGCGCCAGTACATGGTCCGCTCGCTGGTTATTACTCAAGTTCTGCGACCGGGCATACTGCTTACTTTAACTATGTATCGGGTAGTAGCGTACAGGGAAACTCAGCCTCAAGCTCGCTGTATCAGCCAAATGATCATTTATCAATATTTATTGCGGAACCGGTTGATGATTCAACGACTGATCCAAATGTGCTAGGACACCCTGCTGGAACAAGCGTTTTATTATATCTAAACGCCACATTGATGGATAAATTTAATGTCACTGACGAAATCAACAGCCTAAACGATTACTTTAACTTGTTAATGGCCAGTAGGCGATCTGGGTTTGGTTGGAGTTGGACTTCTGCTCGACTGGCCGCTCACCCCATATTAGTAAAACATAGGAAAAACAACAACCTTTCAGTATATAACAATCAACAAATAAAAGATTATAGACTGCCTCCGGTTTCAATGCGGGGGCGTCCTGCTGTAATGCAAATAGAGGTTTCTGGTGTCGGCGCAATTACTGCAAAGACCACTCACAACAATGAATCAATATATTTCAATGACACTGCTTTAAATGATTTGCAATATTCTTCTTTGCCTGATACGATTACACCTTTTGATCAATTGGTCAGCATAGGTAAACAAAAAGAAGATTATAATCTTAAGTGGGTTTTATATTCTGAAGCATTGTTCCCATCCTTAAGAAATGAATTTAGTTCTTCTACGTATCAACGAACAGACTACGATAACAAATATTGGCGCACCTCTAACGCCGCAAGAGTAACGTTGGGTAAAACATTCGCCAACTCGTTTGGTGTTACTGTTTCTCAGAGTTCATGGCTTCTAGACCCACAGGATGATTTCCTTACTAGAACTGTCCCGGCCGGAATCGGTACGACCGCAGAGTATACACAACTTATCGGCAACGGAGACGCTGGCGAACTGCAGAATAACTATTTCCACATTGTTCAAGGTCCTCAGGCGAGGACAGCCGCAGCAAACGCTGTCAGAAGTTTGGCGGCAAGCGGCCTATACGCTAGAAAACATGTTCTCTCATCGAAAAATTCCGTCGTTTCACCATCAGGCATGCTAATTCCAGAAACCGGCTCTCTTCCAGTAGAAAAAATGTTTGGCGCCAACATTGATGTATTTGGTGGCGAAGCAAAATGGGAAGCCGGCTCACAAGCAGGTATAATAATAAAGGAAGGTGGTGTTGCCACTTTTGAATCCCATTCATCAGAACCTTGGTTTAATGAATATGCTGATTATAAACAAAAATTAAGATTAATTGCTAAAGATTACGCAGTTGTTCCAGAATTCAGAATCAGTGAACATGTTGGAGATTATATAAAATATGGTCTTTTTAATGATAAGAAGCTTGATACATTCGAAATTCCAGGTACCACAATCAACAGCTCACAAGCCAATTTCTACAAGGATTATTCAAACTCTGATTTTATGAGAAACTTTTTGCAAATCAAAGAAGACACACTTCTAAACGCAAAAGAAATCAGATTGGTTTGCAGCGGTGTTATTAGATTTAATCCATACAAGGGTTTTTATCCCGCACAAAGAACTTTGGATTTAGTAACTCAATTCTCCAGTTCTTACGGCAAGAGTTTTTCATCAAAGAAAGGCCCCGCATCAATCGTGCAGCAAAAGGATGGACACCTGAGGCCATTAATGCAAACTCTTTATTCACCAGGCATTTTATATAACTCAATTAAATCAGGTATTGCTGTAAACTACCCCATCGTGACAGATGAAACCAAAGTAAATAAAACATTCTTTGGTGCCGCCACCGCCGGCCTTATTGATGACTGGATGATTACTTCAGCCAACACTGCTAGTTCCTTTGCTCAAGAAGGTTACGCTAGTGGGCTGTATTGGGATTATAAGGTGCCATTTGAAGCGTTGTTAAAGCCAGAAAAATATTTAGATGGTCTTGATTTTATAGATTTAGAGCCGCACCCATCTGCAACTCTAGATGTCACCTCCTCGTTCGCCGCACACTCCACTGATTCTATATATTCTAATATGGCAGAAAACTTCTTCGGTGAGGTGGCCAACTTCTTCCTTAAAGATAGTAGCTTTACAAGACTCGAATCAGAGGTTATAACTAGTGATCTAGAGTTTGCTGCAAACACAACCTATCTTGCACGCTTGAAGATTCGTAGATCCTCCACTGGCCCAAGAACATATCAGCACGATTCTGGCGCGGCCGGCAACAACAGTGCTTACAGCACTTTTGGTGGCAAGAGTTATGTTAGTAATGCATTTAGAAAGGGCTCATTCCCGTTGCCGCAAGATCCAAAACAAAATCCTTTGTTCAGAGAAAACTTTACAATGTACAGTCGCCCAACCGCTTTCGGTCCACCGGTCGCTGGCCGTCCGTATGCGGCTCGCGCTGCAGTGAACGCAGTTAAGCTTACATATCCACTAGATGGCTTAAGTGGTTTTAATGGTGCTTACACTCCGCCTTATTACAACGGTGAAGCGTGGATTGATTTTATTTTCCGACCACAAGCCAACACAAAATATGATTTAGAAAAGATATTGACAGAGACGAAAACTGCATTTTGGCGAGTTGACCCAGGTGTTTCCGCATCGGTCGCCGCTACGACGCCCACAAACTTTTCAGGCACAGTTTTGATACCAACTTTTAGTGATTCAGAAGAGATCGCTAATGTTGGGGATTTGATTTATGAAGGCAAAAACATTAACCAAAACTCAATGCAACTAAGTGCTAGTGTAAACTATCTTGGTGTTGAAAGGATTGTAAGACAAAGAACCGATCAATTCGGAAACCCGGACACTAGTGAGAACGAGACTGTAGGTAAGAAATGGATCATCCAACCTAAGTTTGAAACACCGATGCTTAACTTTAGTAATGAAGGTGTGCATCCAATTACAAATGCAGCTAGCAACTTAGCATTGCCAACATTTGCTTCCCAGTCTGTTCCAAGAGGCATGTGGCACCAATTTGGTGTGATGCCAGAAGACCCAAGCAAGGGAGTATTCTTAGAGATTGGCGACATCCCAACTAGTTGGCTCAAAAACCATTATTCCGTAATCAACAACAACTCTGTTTATAACAACGAGAATGCTGCCGGCACTGGTTCTACGCTTTTCAAAACAGCGAAATCCTTAACAGATATTGTCAAGTTCACACCAGAACAAGCCAGCACGCGCCTAGGCGAAATAGCCGATAGCAGAACAATCAAAGAAGCAATCGTAGCGGTTCCATACATAACTCAATATAGCGATACCACCGGCGAGTTTGCTACACAGCGTAAGCAATTCATCAGTATTCCTCAAGAAAGAGTCGATGCTAGTTTGGATAGTGCGGTCGGTAGTGCGACAGGCGATTCCTTAACCTCTGCTGGACAATCAATCAGAAGACAGATAGAAAAAATGCAAGATTATGTTTTCCCGCCACAGTTTGATTTCTTAAGTAGTGAAAGTGTAGAGCCGATTGTAATGTACATTTTTGAATTTGAATATAATCTGGATAAAGATGATCTTAGTTATATTTGGCAAAACCTTGCTCCTCGTAAATATAAAAAGATTACTACGCAAGTTTCCTCTGTAGCTCACGAATTGGTAGATACAGAATTACTAAACGAGAGCAATTTGATGGAAAATGAAAATCTTCGTTGGATGGTTTTCAAGGTTAAGCAAAAATCAAAGAACATTTATTCAGATTTGATGGTACCGCAGGTTGGACAATCTACCGGAGATCAAATAGATCCCAATAACAAGACTACAAGCTATAATGTTTCATTCAACTGGCCTTACGATTACTTATCTTTCGTTGAGCTAATTAAAATAGACGCTGAAGTGCTATATCATAATCCTATGCGTAGCGGGTCTCACGGCGGTGGAGGTTCATACTAATGGCTAAATTTATTAACAAAAAAGAACAAGTATTTGACTTCCAGTTAACAACATATGGTAGAAAAATGTTGTCTGTTGGTAGCTTTAGACCAACGTACTATGCGTTTTTCGATGATAACATTGTATATGACACCAAATATATAGGCCGAACCAGCGGCGCCGATTTTACGTATGCTGGCGATGCGGTTATTCAAAACAGCATACATGAGAGAATAAAGAACGAAACCCATTATTTAGAAGGCTTAACATTGTTTCAAGATTTAGAATCCACACTCAACAATAACATGGGGAAACCTGTCAACTTCTTCAACCTAAATGATATGGAAGATAAGTTTGAGCCTGCAAAAGATATATACAAGCTCGATAATGTGATTGGAGATGCGTTTTTAGATGGAGATCCACAAACAGCCCCAGCCTGGAAAGTAGCAGCACTACAAAGCAAAATCACATCTTCGGCCACCAAAGATACAACAAACGATACTAATATACCGCAAATCAATATTGATGCGAATTATGTGTTACGAGTAGCACCCCGCGAATTTGTATTCGATGCTCAGGCAAGAGACATTGTGACTTCAACGCAAGCATTTATAGATGATAATATTATAGTTCTAGAGGGAAACCAAGACCCTTTAATTTATTTAGAAGAAGTAAATACACAAATTTTAAATGACAATTTTGAAGTAGAAGTTTTCGTTCGAACAGCAGAAGACGCAAGTAGATTAGAAAGAAAGTATTTTAAGAAAGTTGCTCCATCAATTGTCGATGGTTTGATGATCGATCCTAACGCTTTTTCTCCCGATGATGAAGGTCAAGGTGGGGAAACACAAGATACAAACAGTGTCGAATATTATTTTGATGTTTTAGCAGATTCAGAGGTGGATCAAAACATAGCTTGCAAGGGAGCCGAGATTTTTAATAAACAATCGCTTTATATAGATTTAGATTTTGATTGCGATATTGATGGAGATGAAAGAGTATTCTTCGATATTTATGGAGTAGTAACGGAGCCTGAGATATGTCTGGATTAACTTTTCAAGGAGACGCTATAAGTAACTTCGGTACTTATTTGCCCGCACCTTACATAGAAAGAATAGAACTTCAAGACGACAGTGTGATTACATATATATCTATTTTTATAACCAGCACCGGTGACGATACATTAGATGATGAGATTGTTTCAAAAATAAACAATGACTTAAACGTATATTGTTTGCATGCAGCGGTTTGGGCCGCGGCACAGACTAGTAATATGTTTGGGTTTGAAGAGGAGGACTGGCAGTCAGTCATAAATGGTAATAAAAATATTTTTAGCGCTTATTATGAATATCGCACTCAGGCCGCAGCCATCGCGGCCGGCGATGTCGACGCCGAAGAAGTAGAAACATTCTTTGGTCTGCTAGAGGGCCTCGTCGGCCTCTATAATACTAGATATAATATATTGACCTTAGATATGAATGCATCCACTTCTGTCTGGACAAGACAAGAGGATTTGTTTACAGAGTCTGGTCAAAAAATAATAAAATTTCGAACATCTATTGAATACAAAATTGGCGACGACGTGGACGGTGCGACGACGGATGGTGCTTTTAGTACCGCCTATACTTGGGATTTTATGGATAATGAACCTTCATTTTGGCACACTTTTGCGTTTGCATCTTTATATGAATACAGCGATGACGATATCGCAGATGTTGTCAACAATAAGATGCTTTTAGATAAAATAACCAGTGATGTAACATATGAAAAGGTTTTTTCCAATGGTGAACTGAAGAATGTAATAACCTCATATGTTGATTCTCAAGAAATTGTTTATGACCAAATTCCTATTCAATCCATATCGGGCCAATATTATAAAGCCGATAATATCAGTCACGATGAAATAGTAGAATATTTTGAAGATTTTGTTACCAAATTTAAAGAAGCAGACGTTCACGATGAAAGTGATACAGATTTAAATGATATGTTAGATCAAATATCAACAATGGTGCAGACATACGGAAATACAGCGAAAATAATAAGAAGATTAGACGATCTCAGAAGCCTGTTCCCGAGTAAATCCTCAGCAACATCGGTTGGTAAACTATACGTGCGTTTTAGAAAGAGGGTTATTAGTGCAAATCGCGCCGTTGAAAGCGGAACCCCGTTAAAGAATATACTACATAGAAATCCGAAAATTCTTGATTTAAGGGGAGCAGAAATAACAGATTTAGCAGCCTCAACTTTTGATGATGAATGGAGATCCAAACTGGATGAATATATTTATCCCGGTCAAAGCTTTATATCAAGAAATGCGATATACTCTTCCACCGAAGACAACGAACAAGCAGTCGAAGATCTTAGTCAATTAACCACAGTGCAAGAGGGCTTGGAAGATGTCTACGCAGACCTCCTAGATGATCTGTTCTCGTCTTACGATACAGATGCATTGGTTAGAAACCGCGGCTTCTTTTTCTTTGATTACGAAAAAGCTTTTAGAACAGTTGCACTAATTAATCGATTTTTCAGTGTCGCTAAATTATCCAAATTTGGTATCAATATTACTCCTTATAGCTCATTCAGATTTAGCGAAGCATCGATTACAAGAACAGAGAACGATGGTGACATAGTTATTTCTTGTGATTTTGATGAAGACGAAGAATATCCCTTAAGCAAAACAACTACATTCTCCAATCAAACGAATTCGGGCCTAGATGTATATGGGTTGGCTTCGCCCGGCTATTATTCAGACGCTTCCTCGGAACTCGCCGATGTTGCACTAATATCACAAGAAACCGACTATCTCACAATCAGAAACTTTGTTCCACGTCAAACGGGATCCATATCTTCTGAAATCCCAGACTATCGTTTAGCTTGTTTTTCGTTCCAAGATTTTTATGATGATGATATTGCGTATTATAGTGATAGTACGGGATATACGGTTAATATCACAATTGAAGATCGAACAATTGAGGTGGCAAGTGCCCTTATGGATCATTTTGGATCTGCTAAAGATAAACTAGATGAATTTGTGGGAGTTGTAACGTCTGATTTTTCATATAATCCTACAACAGGAGATTATAATGAATTTTTTAATAAAGGAATTACGAATTATTATTCTGGAAATCTTCAAGAGGCTCCCTGGATTATGGCGCCCGTTATTTATTGTATCCATCAAGATTTAGTTTATGATTTATATGACGGAGATACAGAAAAAATATTAGAAGCCGCTCAAACTATTATCGATAGTATTGCGCCTTATTCTGGAAACTATGAAGCTTTATTTTCCTTCAATGAAGCATTTCAAAGCTTTAACACAGCTATATACCATGCAGACACGGGAACTATAGGACGAGCTGTTAGTGCTCTCGTTGGGACAACACAATCAAAAACTTTTCAAAGTACTATTTCATATTCTTCTGCCGGATCTCATGGGGATTCTGGGGATATTTATGGAGTTCTTTATGTATCATACGCTGGGGATGTGGGCGTTGGCCACGTTGGCGTAGGTGAAGAGGTGAGCGAGGAAGATAGCCTAGGCAAATGCTCTGAAGTGATGCCAGGGTGGGCCGAGGAGGTTGCTATAATTGAAGGTCTGACAGACGACGAAGACCTTCGAAAAGAAATGCTTCAGGGTATAATCGATGTGTATTATTCTTATCCAGATACATGTTATAATGATTATGGAGAAAGTACTGAAGATCTCGATCGAGAAGATGCTGATGATGATACCGAAGGCGGGATGTTTGAGTCGATGAAGATGTTCTAGATTACTGTATGTTTGCATTAGAGCGCTAAGTATAATAAGGAAATAAAAAATGTCATTTCAACAAACTACATTTACCAACATTAAAGACCCAAACTTTAGAGAATCACGGAAAAAGAAATCAAAAACTAAATTCGTAAAAGGTCGGAGAGTGGACACCGAAGCTCAAAGTCAGACTTATCAAATTATAGCGATGGCGGACAAAATGACAAATATTGGCCACGTAGAGATCAATGTTAACAATACAACAACACTCTCTTCAGACGTATTAGAAACCGTCGGTATTACATTAATAACAAATGTTGAAAAATATGACGACTATAGTTTACTAAGTGAAGAAGACAGTGTTGTTTCTAACCCCAACATCGATACAGATTTATCAAAAAAGAAAAACAAAAGTTCAACTGCAACCGGCAAGTTTCCAAGCTCAACTGACCCCTTCTATACTCTCGATGAAAACTTAACAAGAGCTACAGAACTAAAAAAGAGTACAGCGGATTTAGTTTTAAAAAATCAAAATGCTACAAAGATTGTTGGCGATCTTGCAGAATTAAATGCAGATAAAACCACTGGCACGTTAAAATATTTTAAGTAACATATTTATTAAAGGATTACAAAATGGCATATACCGAAGGCGTCTTTACCGAAGAAGAATTAGAAGAACTTGCTGAATCTATAGCCGGCGCGTCTAGAGGCTATGAGGACACTGGTTTTCTCCCAACAATAAGTATCCAAACAGAAGTTGGAAGCGGTGGTTTAATTACTGCTGATAGTTTCAAAATTATATGGTATCCTTATTCAGTTGGTTTATATTATGACGACGGCGCCGCGCAACACTCGCTACCTGATAGGGTTGAGGACTTTGACTATGCAGCCGGCGACTTTGCTATTTGGAAAGAGATAGTAGAGGACAGTGGCGAGATATGGAATTTTTACTCTCCCTGCGGCGATCCTTCCGACCTTACAATCACAGAATCCGACAGCGATACTACTACAAAAACATTTGATATTACATACCCAGACGCAGAAATAACAAAGCTAGATGCCAAATATAATAAAAGCGATTACACTCTAGGCGAAATAACAGGATCCGGTAACGTGATTAGCGGCTCATTCACATCTTTTATATTATCAGCTATTTCATCTTCTTACAGATTAGAAAGTAAATATGCTTTTAGGAAAGTTAAAACAGCGCCACTTAAAGTGGCAAACATGTCCGCTCTTGGGGCGACAGGAAGTACAACAACCACCACAACAGGAACTTCTATAGGCGGAACTTCTACAGGAGGCGGTAGCTACTAATGCCCGGTAAACAGTGTCAATTTTTAAGTCCTAGTTTGTTAACTGGTTCAGAAGATGTTTTCAGAAACGCCGTTGGTGGTTATTGGAATATCGAAGAGTCAGTAAACATAGAAGGTACAACCACCTATGAATTAGAATTTATAGATTTTTATAAAAACGATCCTCTTAGTGATTATTTCGATACTATGCAAATTAATACGGAATCAGAATTTGTCGAAAATATATCCGATACAGTTATTTTTCCATCAAAACGCGCACCCGTCAGAATTCTCGCTAGCGGAAATATAGATAGTGATGTGCATTGGAAAACAATCCTTATGGGAGGAACCTACGGTGATCAAATCTATAGTGGGCTATACAATGAAAACGTTTTTAATACACACTACTTTACGTATGAAAAACCATATCCAAAAATAGAAGAAAAGCTGCTGAGAACCGCGGTCGATGAAATACAAATTTCTTATGAGTATAACAATTACTTACCCCAATATCAAGATTATATAAGGAATGCAAGTTCCGTCTTAACCATTCCAAACTATTATCTTATTACAGATCTACAAAGTTATGATCTGGGAGCAGGATCAGAAGACTTGGATCTTTTTGATGAAGATCTTTTAAGCTTTGTAACTTTGGAAAATCAATATGAAGATGTTGATGGTTTGTTTACTCTCAATAGGATAGCTTTACGACAAATAGGAATGGATTTACAGAGCTTATCTTCTGATCAAAGAGCAGAAAAAAACAAGTCTTATACTTATCTAACAACAAATTATCTAGCAAGTGATTTAAGAAACAACCCACTTTCGGCCTCAACTGAAACTTATATTACACATAAAATGAAAAACGTCTTTTTGGATTCAGACGCTATATTCAAATTGTACACAAATCAAAAAGCTGAATCTTCGTACACTAGAAGAAAATTTCCTTATTATATGAAAATCGATTTTCCGCTTGACAACGATGAAACCACATCCACATATAGAACTATAATAGAAGATGCTGATTGCTCTTCTCGATTTTTAAAAGTTCTCAAAGAATCATTTAGTGATCAGTTGTCAAAACCACCACATAATGTTAAAATAAATAATGTGGGTCTTAAGCTGATTAATGAATATAGCGAAGGTTCTACGGACAGTGACATAATCAGGACTTTATCCGACAATGAAGATGTAAGTTATAAAGCCGTTGATTTTCATGATATGTTGGCATTTATGCATAATAATTATTTGTCTGTAACTGATGATTGCATGTTTATAGGAGAGAACAACACAAAAAGAAAGGCAGCTATGGATACGACTGGTGCGTATCGATTTTTTAATAGTATAGGTAGTTTAAAAACCATCAGTGGCGTTGCTGCAGCACTGAGTACACTTGATGCCTCAAACATATCAACCGACATAACCCCTCTTGATGAAGCATATACAGACCCTGGTTCATATACCGAGACGCTGGCTTACAGAATTGAGAAGATCGGCGGGAAAGCCACCGGCGATTCCAAAACGCAAAACGCTCTTCAAAACTATTGGCTCATGAACACAAATGAGCTTGATGACTTTACTTTTATTGATACACAAGTTAAGTATGGTGTTGATTATACTTATAAAGTTTATGCTTATGTTATGGTGGTTGATAAAAAATATAAGTTTTCCAATCTGGCTTTATCAAGATTGATCGGATATGATAATACTGATGCGACTGCCCCTTATGGTTTGGAATTTTACAACCCAACGACAGGAGAAGACACTGATCAATTGTTTAATGATATAACAATTGATAATGAATACGCTACCGAGGCTCAGATTCGCTCACGATATCCATTTGCGGCCGATTTTTATTTAGAATACGAAAACTCGCTTAAAATTATAGAGGTTCCAATATACACGAAAACTCTTAGAATACTAGATCACCCAGCTAATACTACAAATGTATATCCTTATCAGCATTTGAACACAACACAACAGGTTGGTTTCGGCTTGTATCATGATGTTTTTAGTCACAATCCTACACCCGTGGCGGTTACGCCTGCTGATTCTGCACTTCGAACAGCTTATATGAATGCAAATGATCTGCTAGAAGATGAAAACATAGTAAACGAATCGGTCTCCAGACCAAGATATGCAGAAATATATCGAATCGATACACAACCCACCAGTTATGAAGATTTTGCAACAGGTCTTATAGCCACAGTTGACATGAAAATTCAAAATTATAAGCCGCCTGAAGTATTGTTTACAGGTCAATTGGCGCCACATGAAACTTATACATACACAAATGAATTTTATGATGAGAAAATAAAAACAAATAAAAAATACTATTATTTATTTAGAATTTTAAATGAGCAACGTACTCTGGCACAGTGGTCAGACATTTATCAAACAGAATTAATTAATGATGGTGGCTTTATTTACTCTTTGTTTGATACCTTTTATGAATCAGATTTAGAACAAAACGCATTTGTAGAGCCGTCCAAAAACTTTAAGAAACTAATCCATATGCAAACGAATCTTCAACATTTAATGTTAGATACATCGCTTGTGGATTTTGATCAACGAGCACATTCACAAATGTCTAGCGTTCTCGTTGGAGATACTGACACTGAAGATCTTATTTGGAATAAAACTTTCAAAATTCGTGTGACTTCTAAGAAAACAGGTAAAAAAATCGATTTAAACATTACTTACAATTTGAATAGAGAATAAAGAAAATAAATACTATTTATACAAGAGAGGTACATTAATGGCATTTTTAGATAACTCTGGCGACATCATTTTGGACGCCGTATTGACCGAAGAAGGTCGAAAGAAAATGGCCGATGGGACTTTTAGAATAACTAAATTTGCCCTAGGCGATGACGAAATTGACTACTCGCTTTATAATAAAACTCATGCGAGCGGTACTGCATATTTTGACTTAGATATCTTGCAGACACCAGTTTTTGAAGCCTTTACACAAACAAATGCCGGCATCAATTATGGGTTATTGTCTTTGACAGCAACCGACATTCTTTATATGCCTGTACTCAAGGTTAATCAACAAACCGCATTATCTAATACAGTTTTGAGTCCAACAACTCCTACCACGAATTTGTTTTATTTAGCAGACACAAGCACCGACACAACCACCAAATTGTTATTGTCGACCGCCCTCGCGACTTCTAACAAGTTTTTGGTTTCAGATGGTACGACTGGGCCTGCACTTTTGTTAGAAACCGGACTTGATACATCAACAATAGCTGGCGACGCAGCCAATAAATCAAGTTATTTGGTATCAAATAATCTAGTTGATAGTTCTTTTCATGTGTATTTTGATAATCGATTTATCGTTAGTTGTCTTGGGCCTTCCAATGGTTCAAAGTTCGATAACACCAGCACAGGTACTTCTGGATCCCCGACGTTGGAATACACTCTCACACGGGCCGTTTCTGTAACGACCGATTTTACAATCAGCAATTATAGTGCAGCTAGAGTTAATGCTGGTAACAACGGTGTAATAAAAGATAGTTCCTTTTCAACCGCCGATACAACTGTATCGACAATTGCAGGCCCTAGAGGCAGCTTTACCGCATTAGGTTTTGTTGTCAAACCAAACTTGGATTCTGAATTTACATTATACGGAAGCGTTAGTCAAAATGTGTTTAGTGATTCCAAACTATATAGCTACATAGACACCACCGTTTATGTTAAAGGCACAACAACCGGTGCCCAAGTTCAGATTCCTTTGAGAATAATCAAATATATTAGCGGTTAAAATTAGTTGGAGAAATTTTAAATGGCAGTAATCAATTACGAACCCTTAGACACAACATCAGATGTAACAACCACGAAAACGTTGTTATATGAGGCTATCCCCCTAACGGGTTCAATTATCGGTGAAGCAACATATAGTGATGGAAATGTTAAGAACTATACTCATGGAATGTTTCAATCAGTTTATGATTATCCATATTTAAGTTCATCAGCTAACCATATTCTTGATTTAACTGTTGGTTTTAGTGCTGGCTCTACGATGTCAGGCGCTGTTAGTTCGGTTCAAGAATCTAAAAAAATCAACATGTATAACCAGTTTGCTCAAGTTTTGTTGGGGTACACTGGTTCCAACAATGCTGTAAGAGAATTCGAGCTTGATCTAAACTTGGATGGAACCGGTAAAGCTTCGGCAGCTTTCTTCATTAACTTTTCACGACTAATCACCAAAGATCAAATTAAAAAAGGCTCGTTCAGTATGATAATTGGTACTGGATCTTGGGCGCTGCCCTTTGGTCCACGTACAGCAACACTTACGGATGCTAGTGCATCTGAAACAGGTGGTACAAACAATACTATTGGTGGTGATTATGGCCTGTTATACGATGTCACCAATACCGCAAGAGGTTTGGTATTTTATCAGGCCGGTATTGTAGTGTTGGGCACTGCGTCATGGGCCGCTGCATTAACTGATTTTAATAGTGGTTCCGCTGCTGGCTCTTTGTTGAGATACACTTTAGAACAATCGTTTGTTAGTGCATCTATCTCGGGTTCTTGTGACGCTTTACGACACAGAATCAAAAATATATCTTTCAACAACACTACAGAAATTAACTCTACGATCTATTTCTGCCGAGTTCCACATAACAAATACAATTACAGCTCTAACCCAACTTATATTAGTTCAAGTCAAATCAGAGTTAAATCGATAGCTACCGATACTAGTGTATCCTATATTACAACTGTTGGTCTATACAGCTCCAACAACGAGTTGTTGGCTATTGCTAAACTTTCTGAACCATTACGAAAAGACCCAACTAACGAGATAACTCTACGTGTAAGATTGGATTATTAAAGTTAGGAGCGTGATTGCCAATGGCTTTGAAAAAATTCGGCCCTAACGATTTAATAGTCAATACAATAAGGGCTCGGCCCAAATTTGAGTTTTTTGTATATGACGCGACGGTGTATTATAATAACACGCCGGCAATCTCTGCATCACATGGCGCTGCAGGCAACAATGTTTTAGGTGTGCCGGCAGGCTATACTAGCTTATATGAATATAATATTGACCGGCCTCGTATTGATACTGATCGCATAATCGATGCTCGAAAATCCCGCGGAGGAACCAGCGGTACTGGACGATCGTGGCAAGCTGCCTTTAATGTTGATCCGCATAGATACGTTCTTGATACCGGTCAAATATACCCCTTTATTATTAAAGATTCCAGCCACCAAACATTTAAAACAATGCCAGATGATGAGTTTTCTTCATACAATTATGGAGATATCATCTCAGGCAGTACAACTTCATCCTATCGAATAGATTATACCGATCCAGAAAATCCACAATTTGTTGGTGGTGGTGTTGGCAAAGCCAAACGATATCAATATCCAATGTCAGCATCTATAACGCGCGAGTTCATGACAGGAGCCTCCGGCGTCAACGCAACAGGCGCCGGCCAAAGACAGACGTGCGTAGGTATAAATACTATAAGAGCAGACGGGACGTACCGCGAAACGTTTAAATGCACACCCTATCACCGCCATTTTTGGTCTTTAAAGAATAGATTAGATTATTATGGCACTCTGAGCGAACATTATAAAGTTAGCTCCTCACACGGCAACAAAGAAACCAAAAAGATTAATCTGATTTCGATTCCTTCGATATTTTTTGGAAGCGGCATCCAGCCAGGATCTTTATCCCTCAAGTGGTATTTTACGGGATCTCTTGCTGGCGAGCTTCAAGATACTAAAAAGAACGGTGAGTTAATCGAGGTATCTGGTTCTAATGTGGGTGCTGTGGCTGGTGTGGTTATGTATGATGAGGGGTTTGTTTTATTGACTGGTTCGTGGGCTCTTAACCAACAAACAGTAAAAATGGAACCAGGCCAATCTGCCGACAAACCAAAATGGATTTATTTCGGTGCAGGCGCAAATGATGGTATTAACCAATCAAACACAGCCGCGGCCTTTAATAAAATAGCTTTTAACTTATCATACAGAGGCACAACTGAAACGCAAACGGTCACAATGTTTTCGCATGCTCGCAAAGGCGAGGCTAACTTTTCCAACAATCCAACATATTTGCAATATGGCCAGAGACAAGTTCAAAAAAGTAGCTCATTAGTATACGAAGAAAATCCCAATAGATTGATTACCAATGTTGTTAGTTCAAGTTATACTGCTCATAGCGCTTCTTTCAAGAGACAAGTATACATTTCCAGAGTTGGAATATATGATGATAATAAAAACTTGATCGGTGTTGCTACTTTATCCAATCCTATCTTGAAGGAAGAAGATCAGGATTATTCGTTTAAAATTAGATTAGATATCTGATATAATAAGAATATGATTTTAGGCGTAGATGTATCAACCAGTATCACCGGCTTTGCTATTGTGGCAGAGGGCGAATTGGTGTATTATGATTATATTGATTTAAGAAAAGAAAAAGACATATTTACTAAAACTGTGGCAATGAAAGAAAAGATTTTAGATATCTTTGAGATGTACCAGTGTAGTAATTATTGTAAACTTAAGTTTGCCGATGTAAAGGCAGACTACCCCATTGAGCACATCTATATTGAACAACCGTTTCTGTTTTTCAATAGTGGCGGTTCATCTGCCAAAACAATGGCAACATTACAGAAGTTTAATGGAATTGTCTCTTGGTTGATATATGAAATTTTTGAAATTAAACCACAGTTTGTCGGAGCAAATGCCGCACGCAAGCACACTGGTATAAAAATCCCCAGAGGTAAAAAAGCAAAACAAGTAGTTATAGAATATTTGACAGAAAATGAGCCCGCGTTTCACATTGAATATACAAAATACGGCAATCCTAAAGCGCAATATTTCGATATGGCTGACGCAATAGTAGTCGCAAAAGCAGGACACATACTTGAGCAAGAAACTTTATTATTGGGTGAAACATCGGTTAGCGCATAAGCTAGAGCATTTTAGTTTATCTAAGTTTAAAGAAACTTTAAAACATCACGGCCTTGCGTTGGTTGTGATTATTATTGTATGGGAGATTATCGAGGATATTCTCTTTCCTATTTTATTTGCTATTCTCGGCAATTTTGTGCATCCCATCTTTTATGCGGGTATTCCTGCGGCATGGTTATTGTGCCTACACTGGCTCGCAGTCCCTCTTTTGTGGGGTTGGTGGATAAGAATTTCTAAAAAAAACACTTGACATTATAACAAATGTGCTTATATTTATAAGTACAGCGAACCTTGACACTCTCACTGTAAGACAAATCCTCGTCAACACTCTGGCAGTGGTGATTCAAGTCTCACCGACAGCATGCCCCGCCCTTTGAGGCGGGGTTTTTTCTTGACTTTTAAAAGAGAGTGTGTTATATTATGAATAGGAGCGGACTATTTAAGGTATGAATAAATTCCATGACACCTGGCGCGAGTTTAGAGATTTGAAGGAATCTTCTTTATCGCGCCTTCATCAACACATGCAGGAACACGATACAGCAATCATAACCGCTTATCGAAAAGATCCGTCCTCAGACCCGAATGACTATTGTGCGCAATCTATTCCAGATGTAGGTCAAGATAAAGAGTCGATTAATCGCATTAACATGGCCCGCAATCGTGAGCTACACGCTCGTTTGTTGGGCTTTAATCGAATGCGATCTGCGGCCTCTGAAGTTAAGGATTATGGTACCACAAAGATTTCAGGGATTTATATAGAAAACTATAAAGACAAAGATCCAAAGAAAAGAGTCGAAGTAAGAGAAGTGAGTTTCTTTGTTACCAATCTTAAAGATAGTCCCGATTTTATACAAGATATTATAGATCTCGGAGAGGAATATTGCCAAGATTCGATTGCTTTCATCCCCAAGGGCGGAGACGGCGCCTATCTGATTGGAACAAACAGATCAGACTTCCCAGGTTACGGAGTGGAGATGCCCCTTGGAGATTACAAACCTGGACAAGAAGCAGAGTTTATGAGTAGGATTCGCGGTCGCCCCTTTACACTTAGTGAGGTAAAGAGTATGGAGACCTTCAGTGATTTGTCCACAAACGCCAAATGGGTTGTGGCCAAGATTACAGAAAGGCTTTCAAAGCGAACACTTAAAGAACAACAGCTTTCAGATTATGAATCTGTTTATGAGCCTGGAAAGATTCGACTGTTTCATTTCACGCGTTCTCCTATGGCTAGAGACCAAAATAGATTTGTGGTTGATCCTGCGTTCTTTACAACTTCGCGAGGCTCTTATTCTCGCAATGAGTGGAAACGCAGTCGTTATCCGCGCTCCTTCTATTATACGGATCCCGCGCGTAAAGAACATATCGTGACAGGAGATTTGTTTTCTGTGGATGTTCCTGCTGAAAGAATCTATAATTTACGACAAGACCCAGATGGATATCTCGCCAAACATCGTCACCCGACATATGGTTTGCGAGACGATAGAGAATGGACTGAAATGTTTGAAGATATTGCCGATAGTTATGGTGGCGTTTATTATACTCTTGGCGAGGGAGGTGCCCCAGTGGTAGCATATTTCGACCCCCTCGAAACAACAAAAGTCGAAGAAACAGATTAACAGTAGGTCAATATGATGATATATTATATAAAACATAGGAGGCACAATGAGTGCAATTAATATAGGAACCCTTGTGTGGAGTGGTTATTCTGGCTTGTTACGGGTCGGAACTGTTGTAAGCAAGCGCAAAGCTGAAAACGGCTGGGCTTATTATACAATTGAATGGCATGACGATGGAAGATACGAGAGTGTACAAAATTATTATCGCTCTGTTAACCCTAATAGGGAATATGGATTAAAGGAATATAAAGCATCCTTAGTGCATCCCGTTAGCCCAGAACAATTAGAAAAGTTTGCTAGTTCTCATAGGGAGCTTGTAAATCAAAATGGCTACGCCCCAGCAACAGAAACCCCACTTGCGCCATCATCTTTAGACGATGAAGATGAGCCAGTTGACATTCGTTTATAGCAATGTTATAATGTGCCTGAGGGCATATGAACAAGACGGCAGCTAAAAAGATACTACACGACGCATTAGGTCGTTATTCCGACAAAGGCAGTGAGCTTTTGTTTAATTGTCCTGCATGCGATCATCATAAACGCAAACTGTCGGTTAACCTCGATAAGAACGTTTTCAAGTGTTGGATCTGCGATTATCGTGGTCGCAATCTTCGGCGCTTGTTGCGGCGTTTTGGTTCGTTCTTACACGTCCAGCGTTGGGATCAAGTTGTCGGGCGTTTTGATTTAAGAAACTTTGAAGATCTTTTTTCAGAACTAGAAAATATAGAGCACATTCCGAAGCTGGATTTGCCGCAAGAGTTCATCAGCTTAACCTCTGCCACCGCACCAAAAACCGCCGTTTATGCGATGAGGTATCTAAAAAATCGCGGTATTTCGTATGAAGATATTGTACGCTGGAAGATTGGATATTGTTTCGAGGGCAACTATAGAAATAGAATAATTATTCCTTCGTTTGATGACGATGGGGACGCAAACTATTTTATTGCGAGATCCTATAA
>Ga0208684_1000685_pt1 | contig 22417 bp, 16 predicted proteins | sample MalvireepMed_b05_FD_184245 | JGI IMG/M metagenome (GOLD analysis project Ga0208684, IMG submission 184245) | Marine viral communities from the Global Malaspina Expedition - Malaspina viral metaG DeepMed_b05 (SPAdes) (version 2) | ecosystem: Environmental > Aquatic > Marine > Oceanic | place... | reverse complement strand
ACCATGTGCTTCTTTAAAAAAAGCATACGTGTCAGTCTCAGCAACGTCCGTCATACCATGCGCGATATCGCTGGACTTGAGGGCGAGGATCTCGTTGTCGTTGGCCGCTTGGTTGAGCGTCAAGCCCTGCGTCATGTTGGCGTTGGCGGTGTCGTTGAAAAACACGTTGCCTGCGGAGGTGATGATCATTTTTGTGCTGTCAGTTTCAGCATTGTTAGTGTTGAAGTGGAGGTTGCCATATAGGGGGTTGCCCGGACTATTGGTGACCTTTGCATAGATATGGGCCATTGTGTTTGCGGCACCAACCGCCTGACCTTTCGTCGCATTGAACGCGATCCCAGCGGTATCGTTTTGCGTTTCGGTTTCTGCCGATACGACCAGATACGGGTTAGCGTTTGTACTCCATATCTCGGCAGCGTTTTGGACCGTACTCGAAACCTCGACCTTCGTAGTCCCTGTCGGGATGCTCATCACCGTAGCATCGGCATCATTCTTGATCGTCACATCGCTGGTGCTACCCTGCCCCGTCAGGATCAGCCCCTCCGCACTCGTATAGCCTATCGCCGCGTTATCAGCGGCAGCAGTGTCGGTAGTAGCTTCTACCGTTCCACCCGTTATAACGCCCGTAGTCGTTATGGAAGAACTACCGCTATTGATCGTCCCAAAACCGCTGGTGATAGAGCCGCTGTTCAGCGCACCCGTTGTCACCAAGTTCGCGCACGTTGTTATGGCCGACTGAGTACCCCCCGTCACCGTTGCGGCAGTACCAGAGGCGTTGCCCGTGACATTGCCCGTGAAGACCATACCCGACTCGAGCGTGATACCCGCATCGTTGATGTTGCCGATATTCACCTCATCGACATAAAAACTCATCTTACCATGGTTGGCGGTACCACTCGCCGTCTTAGTCGTGAAGCGCAACTCCTCCAGCGTCTTGTTGCTGGCTCCGTTCAGCGCCTCGACAAAGAGCGCCTCCGTAGCCGAAGTACCCATCTTGATCGCACTATCTGCATTATTAACGTCCTGGTATATCTCGAAGTCATGGGCCAGGGTCGTCGCCGCCGCCGCTATCGACTGCACCGCCGTAGCGTTTACCGTCACCCCCAGCGTAGGGGTCGTGCCGTGGGTGTATTTGAGTAGGCCGTTGTCGGCATCGCCCGAATCACCAAAGGCGATGTTACCCGTCGAGGTAGCCCCCGAGAGGATGGTGATACCGGAGGCACCGCTGTTCTCGAAGACGGCCTCGTCGGCATCGCCCGAGGCTTGTATCGTCCCGGCAGTGGCCGTATGGACGTGGAGCTGGCCCCCGTCCGCGGAGGTGATGCCGCTACCTACCACCAGCTCCCCCATAACATAGGAGGCCGTAGAGTCGATGTCGGCGTTGGTGAGGGCGCCGAAGTGGTTGCAGATGTTATTAAATTCGGCGTTGAGGTCTGCCGCGGTTAGCGTCTCAGCGGCGTTCCAGGTTTTTACTCTTGCAAGTGCCATTGATTATATCCTCTATAGGTGTTGCTTATTTTCGGCCCATAAGGGGGTCTCTAATGTATTCTCGAGCCCCCATCTGGCCCCCTAAACGACCTAACGACTCTAAGGCGGTAGCCGGCGCCAGATTCTGCCAACGGGCCTCGCCGCGTAGGAATCGCTTGCCCATTGGGGTGGTCAATGCCCTTGTGCCGAGCCACCCCGACAGGCTGCGCGAGATAATGCGCGCCATCGCTGCGTTAGCATTGCCGCCCGGCTGGCCAACCCAAAAGATTTCTTTTAGATCATTAAACAACGAACCGCTGGCTCGGGCTGTACCGCTGGGGTTAGCCAGGGCAGACTCGGTGATGGTCGCGTCTCGTACGATTGAGGCGAAAGTCTTTAGATCCTCCGTTACCGCCGGCCCAAATATCTCTTCGAGCGACCCTTCCTTAAACGCATCAAGCGCGTTCATTAGCTTCTTACCGCTGATCAACTCGGGACCACCGCGCTCGGGGCCGACCATGCGCTGGCGTAGCTGTCCCGGAGTGGTATGTGAGGCTTGCCGTAGGTCTTTGAAGACCTCGAGCTGTAGCGCCGCCCAGGCTTCCGCCCCCTCGGCGGTGGCTTCCAGCACCCCCTCTTGCGCCCCCTCTTGCATTATGTCCGTCGATCCCATGCCGACGATCTTACGCAACGCCTTGATCTCTTCGGGCGTAGCCTTACGCAGCATATCGGGTATGTTGGTTACCTTCTCTTCATTGCCCAAGATACGCCGCACAAATTTCGACTCGTCGGCGCTGAACATCTCCGCCGCATACCGCATCGCCTCGCCACCGCGCTGCCGAGCCACTTCGCTACCCGTGCCACCGCCAGCTTCGAGGAAAGCATTCTCATCGACCTTGAGCGCCGCATAGAGCTTCTCAAACTGCGACTGGACGCCTCTGCTCATCTTGGTGGGGTCGCTCTTCGCCATGTTGGCCTCGTCAAAGATGCCCTGGCGTACTACCTGTAGCGTGGTGTAGTTGTCTATTGTAGATGCCTCTTCCAGCGCACTCTCGAGCGCTGCCCTGCCTGTCGTGCCTGACTTCTGGCGCTTCATTATGTTGGAACTCATTATCTCGCCTATGGCGTCCCTGGTGTTGGTCATATCGGGTAGCACGTTGGGGTCAATGACCTCTTCAAATCCTTCATAGAGGTCACCGACAGTGCCGCGGCGCTGCTGCTGGGTGGCGGTGACCGCATCGCGCAGCAGGTTGCCCGTTTCTTCGCGGGAACGCCGCACTGCCGTTGGTCCCTCGCCCGGTAGCCATTGGCCGATCTTGTCCATTGCACTGGAGATCTCTTCGCGGAACAGTACATCGTGATCGCGTATAGCCCCCCCCCATTGGTCATCCTCCCGCAGCCGCTGCGCGAAGGCCGGCAGCGCATCGCCCGATACCGTACCCTCTATGGGTGCGGTGCCGGCCAGGTTGGTGCCTTTGTCTACGTCGAACCGCTTAATATCCTCGCTCAACTGTTGATACCCTGGCGCTTGCGCACTCTCGCGGAGTGGTCCCTTCAACGCCTTAGACCCCAACGCCCCCAGCCCCTCGCCGGCTAAACTGGTGATGCCCTCGACGCCGGTCTGCCCCAAATCGTAATCGCGCTTAGACCCAAACTGCTGGGCCAACTTCTGGCGGATTACATCGCCACCCATACCACCCAATACGGCGCCGCCGCCGGCGGTTATCGGTCCACCGCCTAACAAACCACCTATGACCGATAGGATCGTCGCCGGCGCCTCGCCCACCATATCCGCTAAATCACCGGGGAAGTCTAACCCCTTGGGATCAACCAGTGCTTGCCCCTGTGGCGTCTTGTAGGTGACCGTGGATTGGTCTGGAGTAACGGACGCCGGCACCCCTTGCTCTTGGTATATCTGCGCTTCGCTCAGTGGATCGGTTGCGAACCCGGCCTGTAAGCGTTGTAGAAACGTAGGCGGCTCGGGGCCGGCCTCGGCCACCTCTATGACTTTATCTCGACCATAGGAGCTATAGAGGCGATCCATCGCCGTTGGATCGTTAAGTTCTCTGAGCTGCTTATACGCTCGGTTTACTTCGTTGTAGGTCAACCCTGTTGCTGCAAAACGTCCCATTAGTAAGACTCCCGGCGCAATACGCCTAACCCTGGCGATAGCCGCCCTGGTTGATAGTTCCTAAGATATTTCAGGTCTATCTCAGGGAGGTCGTGCCCCATCCCCAGGTCAGCTTTGCCCGTGAAATCCTTGATTAGCTGCTGGGCCTTGTCTGTGTCAATCGTAAAATCGAGGATTACATTCAATGGATCGAGCTTACTCCGCGTAGCAATAGCTCCAAACTCTTCCGAAATCTTCTCATATCCAGGGAGCTTAGATTGATACACCTCCATCGCTTGCTTGAGGAAGTCCCCTCTCGTCACCTTCAGTCGTTCCCCATCCCATAAGCGGGCAATGCGGTTTGTTATCGTATCGGATATCTTCCCTGACTGCTCTGCCGTCTGAAACTCGCCCTCCCGAACCGTCGAAGTAGGATCAAGCATTTTCATAAAAGCAAAGATCAACGATAGGTCACTGGCCGCTGTTGGGTCATCCGCGCCGGCCAGGATCGTCTGGAAAGAGTCGCCAATCTTTTTAAAGTCTGTGGTTAGCTTCATAAAATCGCCCCGAAGCCCTTTTTCTGCGGCAATTTTTTGAGCTGGGTCCAACTGTCCCGCTTGATTGAGCTTATAACGAAACTCCTGCATCTTTAACTCGAGCTGACGCTCGTCGAATAGCAGCTCCCTCCCGCTCAGTAAGTTTTCATATTGTTGCTGCGTTATCTCCCGCTGCGCTTCCCCTTGAGCCGCCCTGCGGCTACGCTGCGCTGTTCGGAACGCCGCCTGACCTACATCCGATAGGTCAGTGGGAGGACTTACCTGGGTCGATGACAGGGGCGGTGGCACGTTAAACGTAGGCGCCTTACCAACATCGAGACCACCGCGAAGAGCCGCACCAGGGGCGCGCCCGGCGGGTGCTTGGGGCGGCGGCGTAAAGCTCGGCCTCCAATCCTTGACCGATTGTCCCACGCCACTTATCAAACCGGCCCCCTGGCCAAGCGTTGTTCCGCGGGCAACATCCGTGGCTAAATTTCGTTGCGCTATCTGCCCCTGGACGTTCTCCATCTGGAGGTCCGCTAACTTATCCGCTCGTAGCGACCCGTAGATGTCGGCACCCGCGCCTAAGGCCGTCCCTAAACCCCCTAAGATGGTCGTCGCTGTTCCGGGGCTCGGTTGCACCGGAGAGGGTGTAGAGCGCCCCCCAAAGGTGTTGATGAGGTTGCTGTATCCTACGCGCCGGTCCTGTTCGCGCTGGGCGCTCTCCAGGTCGCGCCCAGCAAAGTAGCCTTGGCCGAGCTTGGCGAGGATAGAGCCTATGGCTAGAGCCGCTTGGGGGTGTGCTGCTATCAGTGCAGGTAGTGTCATATTATTATCCTTCGGACTGCTGTTTTTTAGCTATGTTATATTGTCGAGGATAGAGCCAATGTAATCAAAGTAGCCTTGCGTTGGGGCATCTGATCTTCCCCCTCCATATCGTGCTTGCAATGCTCGAAGAGCCCGCCACTCAGCCTGTTTCTGATTTGACGAACGCTTGTTATCATTTATTCGTTCTACTGACCTGTTCCAAGCTGTTGTATCTTCTGCGGACATATTAAGTGGTGCCGAAGGCATTTCGGATATACCGAGGGCATCCGAAAGAGCCTGAACGGTAGAAGTATCTAATCCCGCCTGTTCTGCTAACGCACCAGCAAAAGGATCTAACCGTCCTTCTTGTGTGGGGTCAGCCGCCGCCAGAATCTGGCTGATAAGCTGATTAGTCTGGTCTTGCTCGAACGCCTCCCTACTCATCGTGGGGCCACCTTCAAACTGCCCCGTCAAGCCCCCCCTGGCCACCGACTGATTGAAGGCATCCATCGCGGCCTGGCGTGTCGAAATCGGACGCCCCTGGTCATCGTAGCCATATACTCCCGTAACATCCGCCTCGGCGAGGTCGCGTTGCTGCCGAGTACTTAGGAGCGCATCCTCGAGCTGCCGCTGGGCCAGCGTATCATCGCCTCTGAAGTCGCCCGTCAAGCCCGCCGCAGCTAAGGCCCTGTTGAAGGCGTCCTGCTCCGCCTGGCGCGTCTCCCGCCTATCGTAGACCCCGGTGACGTCCGCCTCGGCCAACGCCCGCTGGAGGCGGCTGGCCTGGAGGGCCTCGGCGCTCTGGCGCCCGGCCAGGGTCTCAGCCCCGTCGTATCGGCCCGTCAAACCCGCCTCGGCCAATGTCTGGTTGAAGGCGTCCATCTCAGCCTGGCGTGTTTGAATCGGACGCCCCTGGTCATCATAACCCATCACTCCCGTAACATCCGCCTCGGCCAAGTCGCGCTGCAACCGGGCAGTAAGCTCGTCTTGTGTCATACCCCGCTCGGCCAGGTCTCTGCGGATACGCGCATCTCGCGCTTGCTGCGTCTCCTCTCTTCCGTAGATGCCCGTGACGCCCGCCTCGGCCAACCCGCGCTGGAGGCGGCTGGCCCGGAGAGCTTCGGCGCTCTGGAGCCCGGCCAGGGTCTCGGCTTCTCCGTATTGTCCCGTCAGACCCGCCTCGGCCAATGCTTGGTTGAAGGCGTCCATCTGAGCCTGGCGTGTTTGGATCGGGCGCCCCTGGTCGTCATAACCCATCACTCCGGTAACATCGGCCCTGGCAAGATCGCGCTGCTCTCGGGCCGTCAGAAGGTCGCTGGCCAGTGCTTGCCCAGCCCGTTCATCGGCCCGCCCAGCTAACGTCTCCGCCCCCTCATACTGTCCCGTCAGACCCGCCGCGGCTAACGCCTGATTGAACGCATCCATCTGCGCTTGCCGCGTCTGGATCGGGCGCCCCTGGTCGTCATACCCCATCACCCCCGTAATATCGGCCCTGGCAAGGTCGCGCTGTTCTCGGGCCGTCAGGAGGTCACTCTCCAGCGCCCGCCCGGCTAATGTCTCCACCCCTTCATACTCACCCGTCAGACCCGCCGCGGCTAACGCCTGGTTAAAGGCGTCCTGCTCTGATGCCCGCCGGTCCTGCGCCGCCTGACGCGTCTCCTGCCTATCGTAGATACCCGTCACGTCCGCCTTGGCCAGTTCCCGTTGGAGGCGGCTCGACAACTCGCCCTCGCGCAGCTCCCGCTCCCGCATAGCCCGATCAAGACGGGCTGCTTGCGCTTGCTGCGTCTCCTGACGGTCAAAGATGCCGGTAACGTCCGCCTCGGCCAACCCGCGCTGAAGGCGACTTCCGAGAAGGTCTTCGGTGAGCCCCCGTTCCGCGCGACCTTCTGCCAACCTGGCCATCTCGCGCGTAAAAGCATCCTGCTGCGCCTGGCGCGTGGGTGCCCTATCGTAGATGCCCGTGACATCAGCCTCGGCCAACCCGCGCTGGAGGCGACTCGACAACTCGCTTTCGCGCAGCGCCCGCTCGGCCCTATCTTCTGCCGTCTCAAACTGCTGGCCCGCGAGGGTGCGGCGTACCCTTGGATCCATTGGCGACCCGGTAGTGACCTCGCCAAACATCTCCCCCTCGAGGGCCTGGCCGGCGCGACGATCTGCCGTCCGAGCCAAGGTGCGCTGTAGCTCCTGGTTGAGGATGTCCTGCTCGAAGCCGCGCCCCCCCAACGTCTGGCGAGGTAGCTGCGAACCCCGCCCCGCCACCTCACCAAACATCTCCGCCTGTAAAAGCTCTTCAGCGCGGGTGTCGGCGCGGGTTGCTAACCGCTCCCCCTCCCGCGTCTGACGTATCCCCTCCTCGAACATCTCGCGCTGCGTGGGTTCTGTCTGCGTCAAGAGACGCGCCAGGGTGCGGTCTGCTACGGTTTGCTGTAGGTTGGCCGCATCGAACTGTAGGCCCGCCTGAGCCATACGCGCCGGCAAGGTCGCCGCGCCCCGCATGGATCCGGTGAGCTGGGACTCGGCCAAGTCGCGCTGGTCTATCATACCCTGGCGGCTGAGAGCGTCCCCTATGGCGGCGCGTTGTAGATCCTGCTCGGCCAGGCCGAGGGTGTCGCGCCGCTGTTGGAAGGGGAGGGTATCCGCGATAGCCTCGCGCCGCAAGCTCTCCTCCATCAAAGCCCGTTGGTCGCGTTGCCCCGCCAGGCCCGCTACATCCCCGATGGCGCCCCGCGCCAAGTCCTGGTTGGCCAGGCCGAGGGCATCGCGCCGCCCCTGGTACCCCAGCGCATCTGCAAGCGCCTGACTCTGGAGGTCGAACCCCATAGCGTCCACGTCGAGGAGCTGCTGGTCCCGCCCCCGCGTCAGTTCATTAAAGATGTCGGCGGTGTCGCCCCCCCGGAGTACCCCCAGCCTATTGAGGAGTTCGCGCCCCTCCTCCATGCTGGTGCCATAGCGTTCCTGCACCCGCCCCCGCTGTGCGGCCAGGGCCGGGTTGTCGCCCCCTAAGAGCCGGTTGAGGAGTACGGACTCGGCGGAGGTGGTAAGCTCACTGTCGAGCGGTATGGTCGCACCGCCGCGCATACGCTCCATCGCTGCCGCCTCGGCAGCATCTAAGCCCGTCGAACCCCCCAGGAAGCTCTCGCGCTGCAACCGCTCCAGGGCTTGAGCCTCGGCCTCATTGGTCAGGGCCGACTGCGGATCCAGAAACTGACCCCCCGTCAACCTGTCGGTGAGGCGCTGGTCTATAGCCTGTTCCATGGCCGACTCTACGCGGGGCGGGACACTCACCGCCGTCACGTCCGGTAGCGTCAGCCCCTCGACGGCCCCCACGCCCGCCGCCTCGGCCTGGCTGGTGATGTCAGCGAGGAGGGCCTGTTGGTTGCGCCGTAGCTCGTTGTCGGACTGTAGGCGCTGGCCGCTCAGGTCCGCGAGGCGACTGAGGATCTCCGTGTTGAGGCCGGTATTCAGGTTGGCGATAGGGGCGGTGACCGTCTCGGCAGAGAGGGGTATAGCTTCGTTGAAAGTCGCCGCGTTGGTGATGTCAGCCGCCGTTGGCGCCGCTGGCGCTATCGGGGCGGTGCTGGCCTGAACCGCCACTGGGGCCTGTTGCGCCTCCAGGGCCACCTTGGCGGCTCCCTGGCGCTGTTCGCGCTCACGAGCGGCCTGGTCCTGCTGCTCCTGGCGCTGGCGCTGCTCATCGGCCAACTGCTGCGACAGGCGCTCCCGCTCCCGTTTTGAATGCTCGAGTTGGTAGCCGGCATCGGCGGCTCTATTCTCGCCTAAGACGCTGTAGTATTCGGGGCTGGTCAAATAGGTGTTGATCGCATCTTGTACATCGCCGGGCAACTCGTTGAGGGACTGACCCCCCGAGGTGCGGTAGTCCACAAGGCCCTGGCCGCGGAAGTTTCCAGGCGCGGCTCGTATGGCGCCCAGCACCTCATCACGCAAGGCATCGTTATTGGGTACAACAGTGGGGGTGCCCCCCACCGGGGCGTCCGTTACGGTCAAACCACCCGCGCCATCACCACCCGCCGCAACTGGCGGTAGTGGGGGCTCGTCCTTCTTAATATCACCGACCAACACCTCATCTACGGCATCGCTCGTCGTAAGCACCCTGTCGTCCGCCGCCCGAAAGAAATCCTCGAAGCCCGTGCCTCCAGGGATACCCGCAGTGAAGGCGTCCATAGCCCCCTGCGCGCCAGGGGTGGCCGCTACCGCCTTTTGCCGGTTGAACGCCGCTACGGCCTGGTCAGCCGTCGTACTCGGGTCATCCGCCGCCTCAAAAAAAGCGTCAAAAGCGGTCTTCTTCTTCTTCTTTTTGTTGGTACCCGTTATCGCCATTGCCATTGCGCTACCTTTTGCTTGCGAGGTCTACCGATGACCTTTGCCATTAGAGCTGTCCCGCCTTTTGCTTGCGATGTCTACCGATGACCTTATACTGCAAGTGCGTCCTGCGAACCCGATACGGTTCGTTGATGATGTTATTGGTAAACGTCAACGAGCTATGGGGGTCGTAGCCGCGGAGGTCTGTATCCTTACTCACCATACGCACCGTGCCGAGGGCGTCTGTGCCCAAGGTAAAGCTGTCGAGCGCCCCGCCGCCCGTGATGGTCTCGAGGGTACCCGAGTGGACGCCCACGCCCTGGCTCTCCTGGTCTACCGTCAGCGTATACTTGCCCAGCGCGTCGAAGTAGGTCTTAGCGTAGAGCCAGCGGAGGTCAACATCACTCCCAAAGGGGGCCAGCGCCGAGGTCTCAAACTGACTGTCGTAGGCGCTGCCCGCATCGTTGTAGGTGTTGGCCGGCGCATGATCATAGACGATACCATCGTAGCCCCCCGCGTGGGGCTTGTTGTCGATGATGGCGGCGCAGTCGCGCTCGAAGCTGGATCCGTTCTTATACGGTCCATACCAGGCCATGCGCGTCTCGCCCGTAGAGGCGTCCTGAAATAGGTGCTTTGTCGAGAGTACCATGATGTGGTTGAACTTGGTCTGGCCCGTCCCATACGGCAAGAAAAACCAGACCTCGTCTTCCGTAGCCCAGTAGATGGCGAAGGACTCGGCCAGCCTACTCGTAACGAGGCTGTCCCAGTAGCCCTCATCGAGGCCATAGCTCACCTTGTCTATCGTATCGCCCCCACCCCACATATAGACGCCATCCTCGAGGGGGAAGACCTGGATGTTGCCGGGCAATACGACCACCGCCCGCCCCGAGATCGTCCCGCCCCGCTGGGGGTTGCGCGGGTCCGAGGAGGTCCGCTGCTGCTGCTGGTAGGGGATGGTCGCGTTGCCGGTAGGGATCAAGGTGTATATGGCGTCCTCGGTATGTACTGAGAGAGCGTTCTGCGTGGGGACGATGGCGTTGATGGGGGCGCCGAAGTTGTAGAAGGCGGTACTCCCCCACGTCTCCGGGTCGCCGGCATCGCTATACCACATCCTATCGCTGTTGGCGTTGGTGTTACCCAACCATACCCGGTTGTCCCAGTAGCCTACGTGCTGGGCCGTAGTGAAGCGGCTGTCTACGTCGAGGTCCGTAGCGTTGCCGCTGCCGGTCCACTTGATAGGGCCGTTGACGCCGTTGGTGAGGATGAGCTTGTCGAAAGACCTAACCCACTCGAAGGTGTTGTCGTCGGCGGCGGTGATCGTCACCGAGCCGCTGCGGTCTACCCAGCCGCTCGAATATTCGTAGAACTTATCCCCCGCCACGGCGAAGACCTTGGCCGTCGAGCCGGGGATCTGAAACTCACCGATGGCGGTGAAGGTGGGCGTCCCCGAGATAGCCGAGGCGCTCTGGTAGCTGGCCGTCCCCAGGCGGCGCTCTACTGCCGCCGCCGCGTTCAGGCGAGTGTTGGTCATCTTACGGAGCCCATTGGGGGTGATGTCTTCGGGTGGAAGATCATAACGCACCCCCTGGTTCCAGGGTCCGTATTTAATGGTTTCCGCGTTTATGGCCATCGTTAGCTGGTCGTCACCAAGCTCGAGTCTACGACGATCTGAAAGGGTGACGCCGCCGAGGGGGGCGCCGCCGGGTAAGTGCGGTTGCCTTGCATATGCAGGTTTTGTCGGAGGGCCAGGTCCACTACGCGCCCCAGCTCACTCGCCTCGCGGGCGGCGCCCTGGTCGTCGCCCTTCTCTTGGAGGTATAGCTTCGTTGCGCCGTATACCGCCGCCCCCTCAAGGATCTGGGGGAGGCCCAGCGCGAGGAGGGACGTAGCGTCATTGCCACTGGCCCAGGAGGTCATGGCAATACGATAGCGGACCCGCATCGTCTCGTTGGTCGTCCCCGGCACCCGCCACACCTCGATGATCGGGTAGCCGGTGGTGGTGTCAACGCCACTGACGTAGACACTCTCGACGGTGCCGGTGTCGGAATAGTCCTGGCTCAACAAATCATACTGATCGGCGCCGATGATCGTCAGGGGGTTCTCGTTGGTCTGATCGTAGAAGCTATACCAGCTCCCCACGCCGCTCGAGATCGGCTTATAGGTTCTCGTCCCCGCACTGGAAGAGAAGGCTGCCGTAGCGCCGCTGGTGCCGCCCGTGAGGGTCTCCGAGGCGGTGAACGACCCGGAGGGGCTGTATACGTAGATCTCTTTGGGAGAGGCGCTGTAACCGTCTACGGTGGCCGTCTTGCTGCTGGTGCCGCCCGTGATGGTCTCGCCACTGACAAACGTCCCCGAGCCGCCCGTGACCGTCAGCGTGTTGGTCGTCACAAAGGTGGTCGTCCTATCCAACCACCACCAATCGACCAACGCCGAGACCTCGACGGCGGTGAGGTTGATGTAGTTGCGGGCCTCGTCCTTGAAATCGGTGTTGGTCGTATCCAACCCCACGCGGTTGAGGACCATCGTAATTGCTTCGCCTAATGTCATATTATATCTGCTTTGCTTCGCTTACCATTTATATCATATCCGCCCAACTGCCATTTTCGTAGGCTTGCATCTTGTTGGTCGTCGTATTGTAGATGACCATGCCGTTCGCTGCCGTCAGGGCGTTGCGCTCGGTAGTGGTCAGGTTAGCCACCCGCAGCGTCGAGCCGATAGCCAGGGTCTCGATGTCGGCGGCGCCTAAGAGGGCCGTCTGACCAAAGAAGTTAGCGGCGTTCTGCTGCCCTTGGGTGGTCTCGTCCCTGCGCGGGACGTTCTCCTGCAAGAACGAGTGACCCAGGTTCATACGTTTATGCCGGCGTCCCCCACCGTGAAAGAATCGGCAGCGATGTCGAACCGTACGTTGCCGTCGATCCGCTTGCCCGCGGCCCTCATATCCAGGAAGTACTTGTATTCTTCGGTCTTGACCGGCTTGCCGTCTGCATCGAGCTGCGCCAGCTCGAGGTTGTCGGTCTTGCCCCCCTCTTCGTCGGCGGCGAGAAACTTGGTGATGTAGCTGGGTGGGTTATGCACCACCTCGGGGCCATGCTCTACCTCTACCCCTCCGTAGACGCGCAGGGCGGCCTCGGACTTATAGTCGCGCGTATGCTCACCGCTGGGCGCCACCGCCCCCGCCGGTATGTTGAGCATCTCACGCAAGTGGGGATCCTGACCGAACACGTCCGCCACGGCGCGGGCGATAGCCGGGTCTTCTTTGATGGCCTGGCGCACCGCCTCCTTGAAAGCCGGGTCTGTGTGATCCGCCGCGGCGGCATGGGCTTTGGACGCCTTCTTGCGCGGCGCAGGGGCTACATCTATCAGCGGCTTGAGGGTGGACGCCTCCTGCGCGTTCTCGAGAGCCTCCACCGCTGCGGCATCGGGTTCGCCCTTGGACGTGCCGTGGGGCTGGCCCATAGCGTCATACTGCGATGTCTTCTTTGCCAATGGTTCTCTCCAATTACGGATGTGGGCAGTATCCGGGGATAGGTGACCCCATCCCCGGATACCCCCTGGTTAGTTGCTCTCGTTACCGCTTACCGCTGCTAATTATCAAGCCCGTTTGATACGGACGGACGATTAAGCTGGAACTCAGCCAACCCGCTTGATGGTGTATCTATAGCAGATACTGGCACGGCGCCCAAAACAAAATCGCCGGCCACATCGGCATCATCGAGGCTACCCCCCGTTGCAGTCAAAAACGCATCGCTATCCGTCGCGGCAAACCCCGTCAGCACTTTGCCGGCAGCCTGTCCGCTGATCTGATACCAGCCCCATTGACTTGCAACATTGGCGCTCATAGCAACAGCCACCTGACCAACCGCGTTGGCAACGGCCAGTGCAGTGGTCTGGTTGTCGGCAATCGTCACCCACGAGCCTACCGCCGTTGAGGCAACGCCCGCGAGATAGATAAATTCTCCCGCGCCGTAGCCTGTAGTTGCTTGATCTTCCGCCAGGACAACCATGCCCAACGGGGCCATCTGTGTCGTAGACGTTTCCGCTATTCCCTGGTCAAAAGTCAGGGGGCCGATAATCTTAAAATCAGACATGAGATTACTTACCTTCCTGGCTTATATGCCGGTGATAGCCGTAGCAACGCCCGAGCGCCTACGGTTGTTGGTGGTGAGCTGTACGCCGGCGACCATGTAGGCCAACTGCGCCAACTGGCCATTGCCCTGCAAGGAGACAAAGGGCGTCTTCTTGAAGTTGGCTTGACGCATAACCCGGAGCTTGATTGCATCGGTATCCACCATGTAACTGTGGAGGGACGAACAATCATTATCAGCGACAACATCGGCGCCCATGTACCCTGGGAACTCGGGGCCGTTGATGCCGGTGACGTTCGAGGTCCGCACCTCGCCATACCCCGCCGAAGCCAGCGCCGTGCGATACGCCGCGGCTATCGAGTAGGTAGTGACGATGGCGTTGTTGCGACCACCCTGCTTGCGGCAGTCGTCCATGATCGTGTTCCACGCGACAAGACCGTCGAAGACATTGGTCTCCGTAGCCGTGGTAAACGTCTTGGAGGTGGTATACTTCTGGTTCTGCCAGAAGCTACTGGTAGACGAATTGATGCCGCCTATGGTGCCGGTACCCGCATCGGCAATGATATCCTGGTAGCCCAGCATCGTCTTGCCGGTCTGTGCGCCCAGGAGATCCTCGTTGATAGCCTTGAGGAGGCTGTTGAGGGCGTTGCCGCCCAGCGCCTCAAGGAGATCGAATACCTGCTCCTCGCCGCTGTTCTCCCAGTTGGTGGTATCGTCCAAGACGATAGGCACCGCGTAATAGCGCCGCTTGTAGAAGGCGCTCTCGAAGGGATCTACCGGCGACTTGCTCAACGGGTCATACCCGTCGAACGCCTCGGCGGTGCCGGCGGACGATTCCAGGATGACCTGGATCTCCTTGCCGCCGCCATCCACCATCTGTAATCCGCGCTTGCGATGGAACGCCAGCGCCTTATAAGCCTCGAAGATATTGTCGATAACCTTGCTCTCGACGGTCCTGCGGGTCGAAGACCAACGGCTATCCCATACCTCCGAAGTGGTTTGAGCTGCCATAAATTACTCTTTCTTACCTTTTGATGACGCACCCATCCTACATCGTGGACGCGATCTCTTGCAGGGCTTGCGCCCTGGTGATCGTGCCCCCAGCCTCCGCCAACGTGGGCGACCCCGTCTGTGCCGCCATAGCCCGCTTGGCGCTGTTACGCGCCTGGCGCTGCTGACTGACGGCGTCCTGCTGATCAGCGATGCGGCGCCCCGTAGCGAGACTCATCGCCTCGGCTACGGTGAAGGCTTCGCCGGTGTCGGGGTTCTCCTGCTTGGTCAGCCCCGCCGCGATAGCGCGGTGGCGGGCGTCCCAAGCATCGACCTTGCCGAAGATCGCTTCTGCCGCTTCGATCTGAGCGCGGGCGTTGTTACGCGCCGCCGCGTTCTGCTGCGCCGCGACCTGGCTGACCATACCCATAGTATTGCCGAGCTGATCCAAGTACGGCTTATACGGCTCGAGAGCCGCGGCCACCTGGCGGTCTGCAATCTCTTGCGCCCGCTCCTGTACCAGTTGGTCTACTACGGTGAGACCCCGCGCTTCCTCGGGGCCAAGCTGCGCCGCCAGGGCTTGCACCGGGTCAGGTGCCGCCGGCTGGGACGCCTGGAGTTGGTTGGTGAGCCGGGTCGTCGCCTCTACCTGAACGCGCTGCTGTTCAGCTATCTGCGCCTCCCGCGCCTCCAACGCCCTCCGCTGATCGGCCACGTCCTGCATCTTGCGGGTGTAATCCGCCATACGCAGGGTGCCGCCCTCGTCGTCGGTCTGCTGTTGTGGGGTGGGTGTGTCTTGGTTGGTTGGTGTTGATGGTGCTGCTGCTACTTCACCGTCACCCGCCGCCGGTTGCTCTGCACCCGTAGTCCCGGAATCGAGATCGCCACTGTCCGCATCCATAAAGCCGGCGCCCATCTCGGGCGTAGACTCCGTTGGCGGGGTGTCGCTCGGTTGCTCCGCAGCTACCGCAGAATCGACTGCGATTTCGGTCATAAGTATTACTCCTGTCTTTTGCGAGGCCAGGGGGGTCGCCATCCGCTAAGATTCGCGGCCCCCCGGTAGTGGTGGTTGCTATGCTGCGCTAAAGGGACTCCAATCGTCCCCCGTATCTCTCTCCATGTTTCCCGTAGCCCCCCGGTCTACCCTATCCTGGTCGATCTGGCCGACGATCTCCTCGATGCTGTCGGCCTGGAGGACGCCGCTCCTGTCGCCCTCACGCGCTACCTGGTCGCGCTGGGCGCTCTCGGCGTCCGCCATGATATGATCGTGCTTCTGGCTGGTGCCGGCGTCCTCTAAGCCCCTGTCGCGCCAAACGCGCTCACGGTGAGCGTAGCTGGTATACTCGACGCCCGTCTGGGGGTCGGCAAAGCCCTTGTTGTAGCCGCGCTCGGTAGATGAGAAGTTCCACCGCACCATCGAGTTGAACCCCCCGAAGTGCATCGGCGCCGCCCCCTTGCATTTGGGACATTCGACCTGACGCTGGATGTCGGCCTTGCGCTCGACCATAACGTCCTCGACCAGGTGGTCGCAGGAGGTGCATTTGTAATCGTGGAAGACGGGCATATTTCTTGTCTTTCGCCGTGTTATTTCGTATATTCTATGGGTCTAAAAGGAGCGTATAAATGACCCAAATTAGTGCTATTGGTTCAGCCCACGCAGACCCCGTTCTCGACTATATGATTCGGCACAAGATGGAACTTAGCGCCGATGTGTATCTTGCCTATGCCTATCCTGACGGCGTCCCCGAAGATACCGATTTGCAGCAAATCCTCCCTACCGAACTACTGGAGACGCTGCCGTCTTAGCCCAATCGGGTACTTCTATCCCCCCCGATATTTTTAGTACGGCTTGTTGCAAGTCTTCCAACGGCAATTTTCCGTTTCTATATTGCACGAATAAGTCATTAACAGAATCAACAAAGCCCTCGTTCCGTTTAGCCTCTGGCGAAAACATACCGCGCACACCTTCCCAAGTCACTGATTGCATTTGACGCGGCAACATCCCCCTACCTGACGCCGCCTCTCGGTAGGCGTCAGCGTGTATTGGATAGGTTCCCTGTACGCCTAAAACGGACGAAGACGGGCCACTGCCCAAGTTATGCGCGACCTCACGAGACTTGCCCGACAATGGCCGCAAAAGCGATCCAGCTATAGCGTGAGTGTCCATCGTCACATCACCATACGGGGCATTAGGATCGGCAATGTTGTTGTAAAAGTTACGGACTTTATGCTGTAACCCCATACTGCTACTAATGTTTTCTATAGACGGGTCGTCAATTACGCTAATCGCTTTAGCTATATCAGAAAAAGACCCCCAACCCGCACCAGCATTTTTGCCGTCTTTCGTTTTCTTTATATTTCCAAAATCCCCTTCTGGCGTAACAATCCGGTATCCTCGATCTCGCATCGTTTCATCAAACGCGCGAACCCATAAAGCTCTTTCCACCGGCTCTTGAATATCTTGCAACGACTTACCCCGTATTGCATCGATTGCAGGGCGCCAATCTTTTACCTTCTCACTTTTTGGCTTTTTGTAAAACTTGCGCGTTAAGAACTCTTCCATTTCACTCGTCCACGGCATCCTCTGTTGATTCTTTACCGTGTCAAGCACTCTTTCAGCCAGGTTTACATTTTTAAACCAATCCATTTGGGGCGACAATGCCGCTAATACACCAGACGCCGTTTCCACAATTACGTCATACCGTTGACCAAATTGATTAGCAATTTGGTTTGCTCCATCATACCACTGCATTGACCGTTCGCGGATCTCAGGTGGCATTTGCTCAAAAATAAAGTCGAGGTTGCTTTTATCGTGTTCTTTCATTGCTTCTATGATTTCTTCTGGATCACCTCTTTTTGCCACCTCTTTTTGAATGTTTGGATACTCGGCCATTGTTTCGCTCATCTTAGACACAAGCTCATCATCGCGCCGCATAACATCTGTATCTATTATCAAGTTCTCTTTTATAGGATCTTCTGTCCGTGATTTTGCCGTTGGATAACGCGTACTAATGCGTTGCCCCGGCATATATTCTGCTGTCTTTTTATAATCGACTTCGGTACCCACATCAGACAATAGCCTCCGCGCCTTACCCATCTTACCCATCGGCCCCACCGCCATCCCCAGCGCCGCCAAGACCTTGCCGAACGGCCCCGCCACATCCTCGGGACCAGCCAGCGCCGCAAAGCCCCGCTCCTCCATCTGCTGCCCCATACCCTCACCCATCGCTTGCATCCCGCGGCGCGTCACTCCCATCGCCCCCTCTTCCTGTACCAGATCCGCCAGCGCACTAAGCCCCTCGCGCACTCGCCCGCCGGCCTCGCGCCCCGTCTGCTGGCGCTGCGTCGAGGACTGCATGAGCGGACTCGCCAGATCGACCAGGGCAGGGATGTCTTCCGTAACCCACTTACCTACACCCGCAGGGGTCGCCGCCGCCATCCGCCCCGCCTGAGCTACTCCCTCGGCGCCAAAAAGATCCTCGACAGGCCCCAACGCCCCCTGCTGGAGAGCTTCCGCTACCGCCGACAAAGGCACAGTCCGGTCCTCCTCCTCCTGCTGGAGGTAATCGACCAGTGCGGCCAGTGAGTCGTATCCTACGCCCCGCGCCATATCTTTCTACCCTACCAATTCCTCAAGCATTATTCTACCCTACGAACTCCTCAAGCATTATTCTACCCTACCAATTCCTCAAGCATCTTATAGTCCGCCTCACTCACCATATACACCACATTATCCGAGGCGTTCGCCGCCGTAGCCCGCGCCAGGACGCCCTTGACGGCGGTCCCTATATCGGGCTTCGCAGCCTTCGGCGCCGCCTTCTCTTTCGGTGCTGCTTTCGCTTTCGCCATCTTCCTACGCTCCTCGTATCGTTTCATCGGCTTCTACCTGCACCGCCTGACTCGTTCGCTGGGCATTGCTCTGGACCTGGCCGATAAGATCCTCGGCCTCTACGGATCCACCGCCCCCGCCGCCGGGCCTACCCGCCGCCCCCTGCTCCTGCGCTTCCATCGCCGCCTGGTGAGCCTCCACGTGCGCCCTAATCATCTGGTCTATCTGCTGTACCTGCTGCGCCGCCCCCATATTAAGAGGCTGCCCCATCGGGTTGGCCATCTGCGCCGCTTGCATCAACTGCTGGTAGCTCGGATGCTCCCGGTAGCCGGCGTGGGTCTCGGCGTGGGTCAGGTGGTCCTGCTCGGGCAAGACATCCGTATCGACCATCTGCATGAAGCGGTCATTCTCAAGCTGCGCCGCCCGCTGCGCCTCGACGTTGACATCCGAGACCATCAGCTTCTCGACATCCACGATGTCGAAGGCGTTGGCCATCGCCTTGTCCAATTCCATCTGGTCGAAGTTGGGCCGGTTTGCGGCCCTGTCCCAAAAGGCCAGGAAGCGGTCCTGCTCCAACTGCTCATACAGGGGTTGCGTCGAACCCACCCGCGTGTAGATCCTGAAATTCCATAGGAAGTCGCTGTTCTTGAGCGCCCGCATCAACATCGACTCTCCCTCGGGCGCTACGTTGAGGACGAAGTTCTCGGGGGTATAGCGGGGGTCGCCCATGATCTGGAAGGCGTTGCGGACCACCAGCTCGTAGGCGCCGGCGACCTTGGCCTCCATCCAGTTGCCGTTGAGCTGGGCCGAAGCCGCCACCACCGCCGCCTCGGTAGCACTGTCGGCCTCGCCCGCGGTAGGAGGTTGCACCGCCGCAATCTGAGCCTCATACGACAACAGGCTCTGCTCGTGCCGGTAGAGGTCCGCCGGCACCGAGGCGAAGTCTAACTGCTTGATGCCGTTGATGTCCTGCATCGTTTGGAACTCGCCGTCTCGGCCCCGCCGCAATCGCTCGAGGAGGTCCGGGTTGGCCAGCGCCTCACTCTCATTAACGACCCCCTGCCGCGCCGTCCGCTTCAGGATGTCGGAGCGCCTCGAGACCTGTTCGATGATGCCGCTCTGGATGTCTTCGAGGTAGGCCATCTGCGGCTGCGGGTAGTAGCTACTCGCGTTCATATCGAACTTGACCGGCACAAAGGGAAAGCCGCTCTCCACCAGGAAGCCCGCCGCGGCCATGCCCCCCTCGATGTCCAGCACCGGCTCGGTGAGCTGGCCGCTCTCGTCCTCCTCGTAAATCAACTGCCCAATGCTATTGACGCGCTGCGGGAAGCTCATCTTGATGAAGGGATGCTCCCGCTCCAGGATGGGCTCCTCGACGCCCTCCGCGAACATGATGAGCTTGCGGTTCATCCTATCGTGGATGCGATCCACCAGGACAAAGTCGCCGTTGCTCACCGCATCCTTCAATGCCGCCATCTCTTCTGTGTCGGCCTGGGCGCCCATGACCTCGCCAAAGGCCAGGTCGTCCTCGTCCCCTACCGAGGTGGCAGATAGCTGTTTCTTGTTTTGTATCTCGGGGTCGTCCTTCAGAAATCGCAAGGGCACCCACATACGCTCCCGTATATACCGCGCCGTGCCGAGGCGATGCGGAGCGCACGTAGGATCGACGTGGACAAAGCCCGGCGCCACCCGGCAGACCGAGACCATGTCGTCCGCCATGTCGTCGTTGGTGACATAGGGCGCGATCATATCGTCGCCGGGCGGGTTGTAATCCAACCGCAGCCACCCTACCCCCGTGAAGAGGGCGTCGAAAATGGCCTGATGTACGTGGTCCTTGACGTTGCCCAGCCGCATGAAGGCGTCACTGGCCCGCTCGAGCATCTCCGCCACCGCATCGCCGTCCTCGTCCTCGATGATGAAGAACTGCTTGGGGTAGCGGAAGGCAATGGTAGAGACGATCTGCCGCACGATAGGATAGAACCGCGAGATGCGGACCAGGTCTTGCGGGTCCAGGTCGCGGATGCGCTCGTCGAACCTAAGATCATAGAGATCGGTCAGCCGCTGCCAATCCCGCATCCTGTCGCGGTAGAGGCGATCCAGCATCTGCATCTCTTCTTTCCAGAAGGTGAGCTGTTGCTTATTCATTATAATTTAGCCGGCATACCTATATTTAGATGTCCCGTCATTTCATATCCTAACCAGCGTAACGATATTTAGGTGTCCCATCCGTATTCAACAAGTCCAAAAGTCGCTGCCCATCGCCGTCCGGGCCTTCGGCTTTCTTGCGCGGACGATATACGTGATTAATGCCATAGCGCAGACCGTCAGCAGGGTGATCATCGCCGCCCTTGAAGACATCCTCGGGGTTCTTAGCGTCCCGCTGCACCGTCGATAGGCTCGAGACAATGTGATCGGTTCTCCCCTTGAAAAACTTTAGCCGGCCCGCGTAGAGCAGATCCTTGAGGTTGCGCCACCCGTTGACGCGGTCTGTGTTGGCCCGCGTCAGGTGGAGGCCCTCACCCTCGAAAGAGTCCTTGGGCGATAGCGCCTGGGAAGCCTCCCCCGGCGCCCGCTTAGTCCACATATCCGGGGGTGCCAGGTTGAGGCGCGGGCGCTCCGTCACATACGGACAGTTATCGAGCATAGCCCGTATGCCCCGAGCGTGGTCTGCGCCGCCCGTCTCACCGCGGTAGTATTCATCGACCACCCATACATCGTCGTCGTAGTCCACGGCGATGATGCCGCACCAGGCGGGATTGAACTCGCCGTAATCTATACACGTGAAGAGCGCCCAGTTGGGCGGTATCTCGAAGGGCTCGACCTCGCACTGCCGCTTTGAGAACATCGAGAAGAAAGAGCCGAGGATAGCGTCCCAATCGCCGTCCTTCCACGCTTTGATCAGCTCGGGGTCGCCCAGGCCGTCCAGGCGCTGCTCGTAGCCGGGATCCTCCTGCAACCCGATCAGATTGTCCTCGAGCTTGCTCGGCACAAACATACGGACCATCCTACTGACCTGGTCCTCGAGCGGTATCATCCCGTCCGGGTAATCACCGATGCCAAAATACTCTTTGACCTCGGTGTGGCAGCGGCCACCGGGGTTGCCGGTGGCCCGTATGCGCTTGTGCTTTGCCGGCCCGCGCAGCCGCGACTTCATCATGATGTAAGGCCGCATCGACTCCCACGAGGGCAGCTCGTCCCACCCTATCCACGATAGCGACCACCCCATGTATTTCGTAAAATCCGACTCTTTCTCCAGGTGCCGCAACCGTAGGAACGACCCGCCGGGAAACTTCCACGTATGCTTGCCGACGAGGTACTCGCCCCCTACGTAGGGGTATATCTCGTGGCTCTGGTCGATGATCTCCTCGAGGTCCGGGTAGGATTGGCGAAAGAGGACGCCCCGCCAGGCGCTGCCCTGGCTTAGATCCTGGGCGAAGTCCCCGAGGAGGTACGAGGTCTTGCCGCCGAAGACGGCGCCCCCATAGAACAACTCCTGCACCGCCTCACCCATCCATATCGCCGTGCGCTGCGGTCCCTCCTGCGCCGCCCAGGCGTAGTTGTCAGGGGCTACCGCACTACTCATCGTCAACCAGGTGGGCGGCCACCCTATTGCCGTTCAACGCTTCCTTAAGCTCCTCGAGCCCTGGCCGGCCCTCCGTCCGTATCTGTCGATACTCGATAGCCTCGCCGTCCTTGCCGGTGGTCTCAATACGCTCGGTGTAGCCGCGGATCTTATGCTGGGTCTTGAGATAGAATATGACGGCCCCGAGGTTGCCGTCCCGCACCAGCCGGTGGAGCTGGCCCACCGCCTCGTCGCCCATCTTCTCGCGGGCCTGGTCGAGTACCTCCTGAAGACCATAGCGGTCTATATAATCGTATACGCCTTGCCGGGTCACCTTAAGCGTACTCGCTGCTGCCGTCAGATTCCCATCGCACGATAGCAGCGCCTCGCGCACTTGATCGGGAGTGCATTTGATCGGGCGCCCTTTAGGGTTGGTGACTTTTTTCTTCGGTGCGGTCATTTTTAGGAATCAAACTATAAAGTTAGTAGCTCCAGAGCGCCGGCCTGGGGACGGTATGCTCACGCGGCCCGAGGTCATCGAGGTGGAGGAAGCGCCCTTCGCCTCTCTGTTTTACGCCGAGGCCGGTGAATCCTACGACCAGGGCCTCGGTGAGGATCTGGTAGGCATCGACGCCGGCACATTGGATGTCGACGGCGCGACCTTTGGCATGGGATCCGGGGGATTTTTTCGCCGCCTCCCGGCTATGC
>Ga0208684_1000681_pt1 | contig 22502 bp, 38 predicted proteins | sample MalvireepMed_b05_FD_184245 | JGI IMG/M metagenome (GOLD analysis project Ga0208684, IMG submission 184245) | Marine viral communities from the Global Malaspina Expedition - Malaspina viral metaG DeepMed_b05 (SPAdes) (version 2) | ecosystem: Environmental > Aquatic > Marine > Oceanic | place... | reverse complement strand
GAACCGTGCGCGATCCGTTGCCTCGTTTTGCCATTCGGCGATTGCCAGTGCGAGTTCTGGATCAGACTCGTACGGCATATCGATCCGGATGTCTTGCTCGCCGTAGGTCGTAATCGACGTCGCGTTTGAGGCATCCACTGTCGTGGAGGTCTGATCCTTCAACGCAATCCCGCGCACTTGCAGGGTCGTCAGATACGCTGTGACGGTGCCACTGTTCACGATCTGCAAGGTCGCTGTGTTTGCGGCTGTGGTCGACACGGTCACAGCAACAGACGACGTAAGATTGACGGATGAGCCGTCTGAAGCTGAATTAGCGACCCAGTCAGTCCCGCTAGAAGGGGTCGTCAGATTAGTCGTGGCGACTTGAGCACCCCGAGCCGTCGTTGACGTTGACGCTCCGAAATTGACCCCCGTAACAATCTTGTCGGTGAACTCGGCGATGACCGTGATCGTCTCACCGGCATCCACACTTGGCACAACTTCCGTGCTGGTCAGTTCCCAGAGGACAGTCGCCGCTGTGTCGAGGGTGCGAGGATGGACCTGCACATAAGTATGGTTCGTAATATCGGACCTCGACTGCCTTGCATCGAGCCTGACCATGCTGTTGTCAAACGTATATTCAACGTCTGAAGTGGAGAGGCGAGCGATGCGGTTTTCAAATGTCAGCAAGCCGCCCTTGGCTCCATCTGCATCAGTCGTGCCTTTGATGTAGAGGTAGCCCATCTCGGACTTGACGACGTCAGACAGTGCCGATAGCACAGGGGTCTTATTGTCATTAAGGTTGTCCAGTGCATAGGCAAACGTGCTTCGCCCAACGCCGTACGATGTGGCGATAGGCTGACGCCCAACAGAATTGGTCACGAGGGTAGAGATCAGTTCGTCTGCTCGTTTCGACGTCTGGACAGGGAGCGCTTTCAGCTTGCTGCGAGCGGCTTCATCCATCCAGTCCACTACCGTGCAGCGAACCGTCTGTCGTTGGTTTCGACCAGCATCAGGCTTAACGTCCGTCAGCGTGCCGGTGAACTTCACATAGTTGGTGCCGTCATAGGTAAACACCAGCGAGAGCACCAGCCCAAGCCGCCACCCGACAGTGCCAGTGGACCGAGCGTTGGCGTGGCCGGGACTATAAAACCCTTGCAGAGAACCTGAGTTTGTCGCCGAATTGTTCATCGAAAACGTCAGGGTGCCGGTACTCGCGATCCGTGCGTTCGCGCCTGTACCGGATATACCGTATTTCCCCCTGATCGGTTGAGCACCGAGCGAGACATCAGTGGAGATGTCTGTGGGGTCAGCATCAATGCCGCTGAAGTAGGCGTTGAGCTTAATCGTAACAGCTACCATTGTTTATTGACTCGTGATCAAGGCGTCTCGGAGATGGATCGGCAGCAGTTCCAACTCCTCCCGTAACGCCTGCAACTCTGACAGCACCGCACCATCGTCCCCACGCATCTCGACAGGGACCGACCCTCCTGCGAGCGGAATCACAGCCTCTCTCCCGTGTAAAGTCACATCGGTTCCAGCCCCGAAGTCGCCCATGCCACCATGCTGAAAGTCTCTATCGCCTTCTCCTCCCTGCGCTGGTCCCTCGCCGCTGCGTCGTCCGTGGTAGTCCACATCAACGGTGATACTTGATGGGACGTTCGGCGTATGGCCGGGGTCGTTATAGATCACATCGACCGCCGCATCAGGCACTCCCATGATCTTGGTGATCAACGCTTGGAGGTCGAGCGACAACTGGTTGATCGCGTCTGTGACCAACTGCCATCCGCTAACTTGATCCTCTGGTCTGACTGCCCCATTCGCGATTGCCATGTCTAAAAGCGCCTGCGTATCAGCGTCGATGGGTATACCCAACTCCTCATAAGCGTCAACCAACGCAAAGATATTGGGTGCCATCATTACGAGCGCTTCGTTCTGCGTAAACCCAGCGGCAATGAGCCGGTCGAACTGCGCCATCGCCATTAGCCCCATTGACTCTAGCGACTCACCTGTCAGTCCACCAGTCAGCGACAGCGCCACAAGCACATCGTCAAACGCATCAACCGCGTTGACCAGATCCTCGTTTTGAAGGATCAACTCGTTCCACCGTGCCAAGTGCTGGAAGGCGACATTGTCGCTGGTCACCCCCAGATTCTCAAACGCTAGCGCGATGCCTGCAATGGCTGGACCGGCGAGCCTTGCTGCTTCAACAAACCCAACGCCTGCCTGCACCGCTGTGCCGAATGCACCCACGGCAACAAGCGCAAAAGCCTCAAGCTCCTCACTGTTAGCCTCAGAAAGCGCGGTCTGGTCGGCGATGATATTGTTGAGTTCATCGGCAAGATCGCGCTGCTCGATTAGAGCCTCATTGAGCTTTTGATCCGCTGCCAACCATGCCTCACTCCCAACGGTTAGCTTGTCACGCTCTTCTGTCAGTCGAGCCACTTCAGCATTGTTTGCCTCGATAGCGTCAGCATTCTCGTTGAACCGCACGGTCAGTGCGCCTGTTTCCTCGACCACCGGCTTGATCATCGTCGCAAGCCCGGTGAAGACGCGGTCGCTCTGCTCAGAGATAAACGCCAGCACCTCTGCGGACTCAAACCCAAACTGCCTCTGAAGCTCAAGCAGTTCTACGAATTGCCGACTGGCGATCTCGCCTGATGCAACCACCTCATCAGCGATCATCTTGAACGCGCTACCAAACGACGTCGATGCCTGCTCCACGGTGAGAACACCAGTGGACACGGCTACAAATAAATCTCTGGTTTTTCGAGTGGCGGCATCCATGCCGAACCCCATGACGCCACCGGCTTCTTCAAAAAGAGCCGAGAGGTTGAGCATGAGCGCACCCCAATCCGACCCTATATCGTCTGCTGTTTTTGCGATGGTCTCAGCAAGACCTTTACTGATCGACCGACCCCAATCTTTCGTAACGATTTCTTCGATCCGCTCTTGTGTGGATTGCCCACCGAACAGCTTCTTTAATCCACTAATCAGCACTGGCGCAAGTGCTCCAATCGCCATACCAATAGGTCCAGCCATCCCTGCGATGGCTCCCATGATCCCGCCTTTGTCTTCTCCCCCCACAGTCTTCCCGAGCTTCGCGCCGAGTGCATCACCAAGACTCCCGCCAAGACTCGCTCCCATCTGTGCTCCGATGGCATTGAGCGCACCGACAATCCCGCCACCACCCTTGAATGCACCAATGATCGTACCGGGAAGCCCGTCTACAATATCCTTGAACCCGCCCTTCAGGTTGCTTCCGAGCACGCTGCCGAACCCGTAGAGATGCTGCATGGTCGACGCGGGAGGTTGCACGGTCTCTAGCGATTCAGTGAACCACGCGGTATCGAACAGCTTGAAATCCTTGTCGATCTGCATGTCCAGCAGTTGCAGGAACGGTGGCGGCTGAAACAGGCTCATGCGACCCCATGCTGTCTCAAAGATGTCAATTTCCCTGTTCAACTCTGCCTGCGTAATGATGTATTGCTCCATCTCCGGAATGATCAACCCGGTCGCTTCCTTCATGCCACGGTACGACCCGGCCAACCGGTCCATGATCTGGGTGTTCTCTTTTTGCGTGGAACTTAGCCTTCCCAAGACAGCGTTGATATCCTTGAATACCGTGAACGAACCCGCTGCCGTGATGGTGTCGTACAGCTTTTGCACAGACTTACTCATCGCCTTGTTCTCTTCAGTAGCAGGCTTGGCACTGTCCTCCATCTGCTTAAACGCATTCACAATGTTCTGCAATACTGGCGGGAGTTCCTCGCCCTTCCCTTGAAGCTCTATCGCTGCCGTGGCGATCTCTTTCATTACTGATGGCGTCAACTTCATGTCTTCTGCTGCTCCTAGTGCTGCTTGAGCGAGCAGGTCGACGGCAACAGACGCCTTGACCGTTGTCGTGTTGAGCTTGTCGGCCATCTGGATCAGTAGAGTGCCTTTGTCGTTGGCAGCTTTCATGTCTTTGTCGGCGAGCTTGGCGAACTGATCGCCCAGATCCTTGACAACGACCTGTTCCTTGCTGAGTGCCTCGCTTGCCTTGTCTGCCTCGCGAGCCGCCATCGTTTCCTCGGCACTGACTCCCTGTAGCCAGCCCTTTAAGACGGCAAAGGCATCAGACAGTTTCTCGGTGAACCCGATCCACTCAAGCCACTTATAGACGGCGAACGCTGCTCCGACTGCAACCACGGCAATCGTCAGCGGCACAAACGTCGCTTGCAAAAAGCCGAGTGCTCCTGACAAAGCGCCTGTGCCGAGTGTCATTCCACCAAGCACCGGAATCATCGCGGCCAGACGAACCAGAAGACCCTTGATATTGATCTTCCCAATCGCCAGACCGAGCAGCGTCTTGGCTCTCACCAACGCAGTCGTTGCTAGCGTTGAAGCCTTTTCAGCGATGAGCAAAGCTTTGAATCTCGCGGTGAACATTAGCTGGGAGTGACCCACAGCGATGAAAGCCGCATTCAACGCTGTTGATGCAGCAGTGAGCGCCTTCGCTCCTATCGCCGTCGACAAGACCTGCGCCTTGAGTATCGTGAAGGCTTTGCCGACCACAAGCATCCCCGCCGCCAGTTCTGCGAACGTCCTAATGGTGTTGAGGGTCGGTCGACTCAGTTCCGTAAGCGCTGTGACCATGCCGATGATGGCTTTCCCAGCCTTCTCCGCAATCGGAACAATAACCTCTAGTGCTCCTCTGATCAGAACCTGCATTGCTTCGGCGGTCTTTGTCGCCCATATCTCGACTTCCGGTCGATTCAGGAACGCATTGATCAGAAGCAGTCCGTCTTTCAAGAGCACGAAGAGCGGTTCAAACGCCTGCGCGGACAGAATCTGCACACTGTCGGAAAAGGTCGACGTCGCACCACTCCATGTCCGCTCCTGCTTCGCCATCGCACCGGAGAACTTCTCCAGTGACTTCTGAAAGACCCCAAAGATTTCATTGGCATCAGCACCGGACTTCTGAAGCCGCGTCATTTCCTGACGGGCTTCCGGTGTCATGACTGCGAGTTCCTGCAACCGCATCGCGGCCTCACCGAAGGGTTGTCCTCCCTTGAGGTTGGAATACAGTCGACCAACCCAGAACCCGAGTTCGTTGATCGGGGCAGTGACAGCCGCTGAAGCGTCACCGATCATCTGAAGGTTTTCCAGACTGTTCAAGGCTTCGCCGCCAAACGTCTGCAACATTCGGCTAGCCGCGATGATCGGCCCGGTCTCAAACGGGGTCTTCTTGGCGAACTCAAACAGTGATGCGACGTGATCTCTGGCTCTTGATGCCGATCCGAAAAACGTCTCAAACTGCATCGTGGATGTTTCAAGCTGGGCGTTCATGCCGATGACCGCCGACTTCGCCATGCCGGTCGCCGAACTAAACGCACCCATGATCGCCGATGCGCCGATGAACCCGCCCATCGTCCCCAATGCCGTCTTGAGGACGTTGCCCATGCGACCCGCAGACTGCCCAACTTGGGGCATGTCTTTCCCGCCTAGCTGTTGCAAGACTCGCTGTGCGTTCTGGATGACGGATGTCATCTCGTCGCGAGCCTTCAAGACCGCTGTGACTTCGCCAGCACTTAATGCCATAGCCTAGTCCGTCATCGCACCGACCGTCTGCTTTGGGCAAAGAACTTCTCGTCCTCGGCCTGACGTCGATCTGTGTCAATCATCTCTATCAGCACTGCCAAGTAATCCTGCGGGAGCATCATGAGGTCGGGATAGCTCCAGTGCATGTAGCGCATTATGCGGAGGTCGGCTTGCGCCCTTTCCTTCCAGACTTCCGCTTTTCGTTTTTTGGTTGCTTCTCCAAGAAATCCGTAAGCGCTGTCTCGATACGCTGCATCGTGTCTTCATCCAGTGCGCCGAGCGTGTCCATGCTGACCGGAACCGGCACGTTCTCTGCGTCCGCTGCATTCCATCTGGTGATATATGCCATTGACCGATGTAACGAATACTTGGCCCAATTGATTGCGATTTTCTGTGTCTTGTCCTCGTTACCGGGTGTAATTTCCTGCGTTGCTTCAAAGCTCTTGTCTTGAAGTTCTCGCTGTTCGGCGACAGACAACTCATTTCTGACTTCAATCCAGTCATCACTACCAATGTCGAGCTTTGTCGTGCCTGCCGTTGCAAACCGGAATGCCATGCTTACCCCTCTTGTATTAAGAAACGACCCTCGCCCGGCTGACCGAGTACTGTGACCCCGACCCGATCATCGGACAACAGTTGCAGTGATTCGACAGAGAAGCCAATGTCGTCACGACCAAGACGTAGCGTGAGATCAAGCGAACGCTGTGACAAGTAATACTGGTGCGATGTCTTCAGCGATGCCGTGATCACCGTTCGCCATGTGCCAAGCGAATCAATATCAGTAATGGCAGTCCACGCCCCAAGCGTGGCGGCGGTGAACACCCCTTTGTGAGAGATGACACCGCCACGCCCAATGATCTTGAACGCTTCGGCCACTGACTAGGTGGCGTCTCGGTTCAGCGTGCCGTCACCGACCAATGCGACCGAAGCCGTGCTCTTGGCAGTGATCCCGCCACTAATGACCGTTCCGAGCTTCACCCAGCACGTCCCGTAGTAGTACCGCGTCAATGTGCCACGCTCAGGATACAGGTAGAACTTCGACAATGCTGTCCCGGTGTGCGCGGTCCAGAGCAGTTTGTTCCCGGTGTCGAAGTTCCCCTCGACCCGACCGCTCCACGATAGCAATCCCTTCACAGCGGTCTTCCACGAATCGCCAAGCTCGGTGGTATCGGCTGTCTCGAAATCGCTTTCGATAGAGTATGTGTTTTGCTCAGACACCGCTTCGGCCTGATTCGTGCCGTCGCTGATGTAGACCAATGCGTTTTTCCCGTGGATGTTCGCCATGTGTCCTATCTCCCTCGTTGATGGATTCCAGCCCGATGCCGCTGCGCGAGCACGTCACGAATTGCGCGAACCACCTTTTCGGCTCGAAATGCGAAGGTGTGTGGGGCGACCCGATTCCGTGCTTCAGCCGCGAGCCGCCTTCGCATCGGCTCGTCGTGTAGATACCGATCAATCAGTAACCGTAGTCCAACCGCATCTCGAAATGTCGGCACACTCTCTCCGAAGATGTCGATCACCTCCTGACGCTCATCGCTGATCTGGAACGCTTCCGATGCCGCGACCTCATAGGTTCTCGGGTTTGCGCTGTAGGCTTGACCATGTGATCGATGCAGGTTGATGTTGATCTTTGCGGCTCGGTAGTACGATGGAGCGAGATTGTTATCAATACAATGTCCGTTCTGAAACTGAGCCAGCGGCGACTCGTCCGTCATGTTCGGCCAAGGACCAAGTAACCGCAGGTCGACCCCCGTCCAGTCAACCGACTCAAAGAACGCTTGCCGGTCAGCGAACCCAGATCCCAGAAACAGCACATCACAAGCCGCTTCCGGATCTGGGTCGACCGGCTTATGGATCATCGGATCGTGCGACGAAGGCAGATACCCCCATCCGTCATGCGTCGATGCCGAATACCGCTCGTTGGTAAACACGAGTGCATCCGGATTCGCCTGCACCCATTCCACCTGTTCGTTGTCCTCGTATGGAGATTCAGTCAGAATACAGACCGTTGGAATCCCAGCCCAACGCAACAGATGCAATGCACCCGGCCAGAGGTTCAACCCGCTCACCACCACCACCACATCAGCTTCGCAATAGATCGCTTCTGGCAGGATGCACTCAGATGCCATCTTCGCCATGAGACGAACATCGCTCTTCGCACTCTCCAGTGTGCGGTTGTCCGTTTCCTCGGCATAGCGACGGGTCGCTGTGATGTGGTAGATCAGTCGCTTTGTGAGGATGTAATCCGTCAGATGATGACCAGCCGCCTTCAGCGCATTGGCGTATCCTGTTGCCACGTCAGAGATCGCCATCTCTGCGCCGGGCCAGACAAAGAGCACCCGAAGCGGCTCGGTTGCCGTAGGGTCTTCTCGTGGCGAGAAAGGAATCGTGCTCATGATGGATCTTTCGCCGCTTGATAGTTCATCGACCATCGCCATCTGTTATCCGCATCACGCGGAAACGTGGTGGGGGTCGAGTTCAGCGACATCACCGTTTGGTAGCGTGTACCGCTCAAGCTCTCGTTCTCAATACCAACCAGCACCTCGTGAATGCTTTGCACCAGCGCACGACCTGTGGCAAAGGTCTGGTTCCGAACCACTACTTGGAACGTCGCATTCTCAAGGCGTATCACGCCTGTTCCTAGGTCGTGGTCCGGTGCGGGTCCGCTGTACTCCATAATCGCCACGCAGTTCGCCGGGTCGTCCGGCATGTCCCCTTCAAAGCAGTTTGTCGCCCGTGTGAGCGCTGCTACTGCTCCGGTAACCTTGACGCCAATCTCATCCAGCAGCATGTCTACTCAGCCCCACGTTCTCCCGGTCTCGGCTGTGTCACCAGATAAACACATGGCGCAGTCGCTGCCATGACCACCTTCTGCCCGGTATCAAGCGTCCACTCTGCCGATGTAACTGAGCCAGCCGACATTTGAACGCGAAAGTCAGGTGGCGCAGGAACCGGCACAGCGGCGACAGTCTCGCCACCGTGGAAACAGCGCAAGATCGGAGTGCGTTCCTGTGCGACCGCTGTCGGCCACACGGCATACGCGAGTAGTACTCCACTGATAATCGCCACACGCACCATTGGATCTGCAACTACGTCGTGAATCCACATAAGCTCCTCCGTGACTACCCATACACCGTCGTCTTGCCACGCTTCGATGATGCTGCGCGAATCATAGCCGCGACCATCTCGTAGACACGCGGAGCCATCTTTGCGACCGGCTCTTCCAGATACTTGGCCTGCGTCGGTGGTTTGTGGTAGTAGAACAGGTTTTCATGCACTTCTTCCGCATACTCCGCTGCCGATCCACCGTAGCTCAACAGAACGAGAATCTCGTCACGCTTGAGCACTGGCGGGTCGACCTGTTGGGACGAGCGCAAAACACCCTCATCCACAGGCACAATGGCAACAGACTTACTCATAATCAATTCACCGGCAACCGACAGCGCGGCAGCGACAGCGTTCAGGATCTCTACGTTCACGTCGTTGACAACCACGGTCGACTGAATGTTGATGTTTGCCATCGGTCTAAAGAGAGATCGTCGTGTGATGGAGTCCGTCTTCGTCTGGCACCATTTGCACAGACATGATTCTCGGTTGCTGTGGTGTCCATGTGTCAGGTAACGTCACCCGGTCATCCGGACCAATTACAGCCGCCGCATATAGATGCACTTGCACCGTGCTTAGTCGTAGCTCACCCTGTGCATCACGCACCTGACGATGCCGACCTGAGACACGCGCCTTGTACTCGACCTTGTCACCGAAGGTGTCTTCGTTGTTGACGTTCTTGCCAGTCTGCGGCTCGACATACACGGTGTCGACATAGAGTTCTTCTAGTTCGGCAGCAAGGCTCACGGGTCACCCCCTGTCCACAGTGTTTGCCGTCGTCGAATCACACCAGTTGTTGATCCGGACTCATCGTGCAAGGTGTTGTGGAACTTGCGCTCTTTCAAATCCTCGTTCTGGTCAATGTTGTCTTGATCTGTAATAAGCCGACCGCCAACAAAGGGGTTCTGGTGACTGAGTCCGTTCTTGCGCCATTCTGCCGACAGTGCCATGTAGTCACTCTTCCCGTAACTGATCGACACATCGCCAACCGACTTGCTCGCTACCGGACCCACGCGCATCGCCAGCACTCCTGCCGTGGTCGACGCTGCCATCCAACTGTTCGCCGAGACAGACACCAACGAATCAATCTCCGCATCACTGATCAGGTCCAGCTTTGGCGAGACGTTGGTCTGCGTCAGGAAACGAATAAAGTCTCGCTTCTGCGCGGCGGTCCCGGTCGGATTCGGATCGTCTCCGTAAGTCTTTGCCATACCTACCTACCCGTCGAACCCGTCGCCACTGGAGAACACGTTGACGATTAGGTTCGCCGTTCCCGCTGCTGTCTTGCCTTCGACTCCGCTGTGTCCACCTAGCGATGTCTTGGTGTCCTGTTCTAAATTCTCGTTCGCTGCGAGTTCGGCGTACGTCGTATACCGTGGCAGTCCAAGCATCCCCAACACCGTCACGGATGAGTCGAGTGCCGCCGAGACCTCGATGCGATACCAGAACAGTGGGTCGTAAGTGAACGGCACACCCGCACCGGGAGCGAGTCCCATGCCACGCATCCGTTCCTTGACGTGTGCTGTCGGCACGGTCCATGTAATAGCCGCATCTTGGGCAAGTGTCGCACCGCTGTCCGCTGTCCCGTCCGTATCGCTGATATCTGCCCACGCTGATCCATTCCAGTACTTGACGGTCATAACTGACGCCGTGCCATTGACCGCCCCAACGTCTACCTGCAATCCGCGAAGTGGCACATGCGATCCGACCAGCACGAAGTCACCATTTGCCAGCGTGTCCATGCTGCTTAGGGTCAGCAGTGTGCCGTCCGCACCATCCTGCATACTGTCGCTGGCGTCTGTCACCGTGCTGAGATTATCGTCGGTGTGCAAGACTGTAATCCACGGCATGGGTGCAACTTGAGCCGCCTTTGCGGTCGAAAGGTTTCGCGCATGGAGCTTGGCTTTAGTCGTGCCAAGTGGAAAGAGCACTCTGGCAGTGGTCGTGCTCAATGCGGTTCCACCGTCTGCGGTTGATGCTGACCGCCATTCGTGGTTGATTGTTGCCATACCTTCCCCCTACATAACAACAGCCCGGCCCGGCGCGAGTCGCCAAGCCGGGCTATGTTAGTTCCCTTGGCCTATCGCTACGCTCGCTTGCCCCAAGTGGCGAACCGCCGCACGTCGCATGTCTTGACAGCGCTGGCATTCGATTCGACGTAGAAGCTCGGAGCGACTTCTTCGTCCGCATCAAGTGATGCGCTGATTGACGTAACCTGCGTCTTGTTCACAAAACAGGTCATGACACCGGCAGTGCTAATCTCGACACGCCAGCGCTGGAACGTGCCAGCCGCCGAGATGGTCGTGCTGCAATCCACACCGGTCGCGGTTGTCGCAAGAGACGCCGCTTCGTTGGACTTGTTGTGCGGTGCAAAGACACCGTCTGCGTCCGTCAAGCCGCTGTCCTGAAACAGTCCCGCGACATCATCAAGCACGAGCGTGATGGTAGTGCTTGACCCTGTGCAAACCGGGTCGAGTGCATTCGCCGCCGCACCAATGAATCCGCAGAAGGTCGCCCGTGCCGTGATAGCCGTGTTCTGTGTGAACTCGACATCAATCACAATGGGACCGTGCGTATCAGGTTGAAACGGTAGCGTCGTGTCACCAACACCCAACGCGGCAACGTGCGCCGTCTCGTTGGTGGTCAATAGTGACCCAAGCGACCCGGCTTCAGCTACGCCAGCCACAGTGAACCCAGAATCGGTCTCTGCAATTCCTTGTCCGTGGACGCGCAACCCGCTTTCGGCAAGTATGGCAGTGGCATCCGTGTTCGATGCCGCTTTTTCGGAATGCCCACGGAAGTCCGAGTGCCACGCACGAATCCCAGACTGGTCATAGCTAACCGGTGTCCAGTAGGGAGATGCTTGCGTGTTCTCGTTGACATAGATCACTTTGGTAGCCGTGTCCATATACAGAGAACCGGGACCAAATGAGTGCGCCTTCGCGCCGGTCCCAGATGTGCCGCTAGCAGGAGCACCAGACCCGGCGTTAAAGCCTGATCCGTTGACGGCTAGTGCTCCTACGTTTGCGATGCCTCGCGTTACAGTGTTTGCCATGATTACTGCCCCACACTGAGAGATGGTGTTCGTCGTCGTCGCTGACGCGGTGGATGTTCAGCGACCTTCGACGAACTCGCCTCTGACTGCCGTTTGGCTTTCGGCCAAGTAATGTCCTTGTCGGACCCTACTTCGCGACAGTACCCCTGCTCTTGGCACATGCGGAGGTTTCTCCAACCAGTGGCATCCACCACCGCTCCGGTTGGGATCGTCGTCCGCTCATGTGGTAGTGGCTTCAATATCTCGACCAACATTCATCACCCCCGTGGTTAGTCGTTACCTGCGTAAGCAGTCTATGCCACCGCGCCGTTGAAGAAGTAACCGAGATCGGTTGAAACGACTTTGTCGTCAAACGCAATCTCGCCTTCGACCCGGTCGGCCTTGCGGTATTCCATACGCATCCGGCTAATGCCAATATCTTGGCCTAGTCCGGCTGAGACGCCTTGCCATGTGAAGATATATCCCGCACTCGGCGCAAGCAGCGACGGTGACGGATTCACATAACAGAGCAGCGCATGTTTACCATGCACTAGGGAGAAGGATGCTGTCGCACCTTCAACCGCTGTATTGTTGACCGAAGAAGCCACAATCACCCGGTCGACACCGAAGATACCCGCGAGCATCTGCTCAGTGACCACATTGGCTGACGTGTATTTAAACCGGTCCACGATGTCAGGATGGTGCTTCAACTGTCGAAACGTCTGGTAACCCAAAACCAGCGTGTTCGGCATCATGCCAGTGCTCGTCAAGATGGTTTCCTTGCCAAGCTCGACATCGTTGATAGGATCGGACGTGGTATACGCCGACCACAAATTGCTCGGCGTTACGTCGTTGTCCCAGACGCTGGTCGTGAAGTAGTCACTGGCCCACTGCTTCTCCATCCGAAGAAGCAAACGACCCGTCACAAACTCAGTCGCATCGCGGTCTGGGTTAATCGGTGCATCGGCATTCATGCGAACTTGATCCGGCACATCCTTATGGAGTGCAAAGACGTCGCATGAATAGCTTGCCGTCGATACGTTGTAGCCAGACCCTTCGCTCTCGGTTGCTGGCCCACGCACCTTGGCTTCGTCCCTGAACCAGTCAGCTTTGGTGTAGATGTAGTACTTGTCCGTCTGTTTCTGGACAGGCACAATCGGGAACACCCGGCTGGCTATGAACTGTGATGCTCGTTGCCGATAGGCGACCGAGATGTTGGTCAACACTGCGTCAACATGAACATCGGTCGGGGTTGGCTGAGATGGCATAACTCGATCTCCTCGTCTTGTTCACACGCTTTAACTACGCCGAACGATGAGGCGCAATACAATTTACCGTGCAGGTTACGTACTCACCCGCACCCGTCACTGTGTCGGTCGCCATTCCGACTACGTACTCGGTCGTATCCGACCCTGCCGTTTTTCCGTCGACCTGTCCATCGGAAGATGTGCCAATCACATCCCCGGCGGTGATCGCGCCATTGGCTTGAATCTTTCCAACGCCAATCAGTCCGATGGTCGCTGCCTTGCCCAATGTGTCAGGCTTGTTCAGCAACACACCATGCGGAATATCGGTCGCCGCCGCTATAGCCGCCACTCGACCGTTTGTGTCGAGCTTTACGAATTTCAGATGATGCGCTGAGATATCAGCAGCGGCTTCTCTCGTGTCTGTCAGCAACCAATTCTCTCGTGCCATAAGAACAACCTCCAGTCGGGTCCAGCGGTAACCTAGTTAATGGTTCGCCCACGCTGCTTCTGCTCGTCCAGATGCCGCTTGTAGAGCACCGGGTCGGCTTCGCATACCTTCGCAACAGCGTCCCCGAACTGCAATGATCCGCTGCTGTCATCGACGAGCTTGTCGGCTCGCTTGTTGATTTCGCCCTGTGCCGATGCAGACGTATCTCCAGACCCGGCACTGCCCTGCTCGGCGAACAGGCTACCCGTCCGAATCGCTTCAGCCGCACCTGTCATCAGGGCATCAATGCGATTCCATTTGTCTGTGTCAAATTCAGAAATCGCCTTGAAGATTTCGATGTCGTCCTCGGCCTTGATACCGGGAACACCTTTCCACTCGTTGGCGATCTTGCCTTCAAACGCTTTGGTGATGCGTCGGTCCTGCTCGGACTTGGCAATGGTCTCTGCTTTCTCTGCGCGGTCAGTCGCTTCCTTCGCTGCGACCTCGGCTTTTTCGAGCTTTACTTGGGTGTCCGCAAGCGCTTTCGACACAGCGTCATCGATGCTTTTCTGTATGTCAGTCGCATCATCGGCTTTTTCTGTCACGGTGTTTTCAATCTGATCATCATCTGGCATTGTAGGCTCCGCTTCTGAGATGAACTCCGTCAACGTCGTCACGAGTTCTCGTAGTCTTCCAAGTCGCTTGGCACTGATCTTGCGCCCGGCCTTAGTGATGGTGTCCACGGCAGTCGTCAGGTCGCCTGCGTCCAAGTCGTCGTCATCGGCTCGTTTGTAAATCATGATGTGCGACCCGTCACCCGTCTCTCGGTCGTAGTTCGCGCCTATGTCAACAAGGTCGACCCGCGTTACCTGTAAATTGACCAGTTCTTTTGCCATCGCCTACACCTCGCGACGGTCGGCTCGACCCTCGATGGAGAACATGGAGAACTCACCACTCCGCACCTTCTCAAACGATTCCTTGGGTAACTTGAACCCTACCCACCACCGTGGCGGCACGGCATCTCGATCAAGTCCCATTGCTTGTAGTTTGTCTGGCGTCACCACAAAACTTTCGACCAGCTTGGCAACCGTTCCCTTGGTACTGCCCCGGTCGTGCATCTCGCCCATATCGCGGAACTTCAGCACATAGTCGTAGGCGGCGTCTTCCAACACATCCGGACTAATACGCTCGTTCTGGAGATCCGTCAACGCCTCACCAGCCTTGCTTACGGCAACATTGGCATAGCCGAACACCAGACGCTTTGGTTCGTCGACTTTCGCAATCGGATACATTACCTGTAATGATGCGAGACCGTTTTCAGCATGTCAACCATGTAGGGAATGTTTGTGTCCATGTTTGTCCACCGATGTCCCCTGTGTACACAACAAACCGCCCGGCACCCCGCTGGGAATGGGAGTACCGGGCGGCTCTCGTCGGGGGACGAGACAACTGCTACATCGTCGTGGGGTGTTCCAAGTCAGCCCAGATGTTCGCTGACGCGGTGATGTAATCTCTCAAAAGTTCCCGAGACCCTTCATACCTTGCTTTGAGTGACGGGCGAGGATACGGACCTCGCGAAGTGTTATCTGCAAGGTCTGCCCATTTTACCAGCACAGCCAGCGGCGACTCAAGCACCCGCGCCAAGTACTCATCGTGGTAGGACTCCCCTTCGCGTCTGGTCAGCGAATCGACAGCCGTGGCAACCGAAGCGCCGAAGTCCCGCTCAATATCAGCGAGCGTAACATCAGAGTCTTCGACGACATCGTGCAACCACGCGACGACCCGTGGAAGCTCATGGCTTGTCCAATCTGCCACCCGAGCCGCCACTCGACCACTGTGCGCGAATGAGGCGAAGTCATCGTCAAACACGGTTCCGGCCAACGCTTTCGCAAGCAGAACCGGGTCATACAGTGTCTTGGTCATGACTTCTCCTTTCACAATGATAGTATCATCATTCATGCTCAAAGTCAACATCAACCTCAAGCGTCCAGCCGCATTCAAGGCATTCTGCTCGCTCTGCAGACAGCACCTCGACTGCTGCCGCATCGCATTCCGGACATTCCGGCGGCGGGTCTGGTGGACTCAGTGGCGGGTCTGGACAAAACATCCAGCTATTTCCGTGCATAGGTCACCCCCCATCCCACAACCGGTCGACTCGCACTCATCGAGAGCATGACGCAATCCGCTGATTCGACGACATTGTCAGTGCCAGATCGCCTAAACGATCCAGAGACATCGTATGGACTGTAGCTCACCGGCACTCCGTACGGACGATCTGGGTCGTCGCCCCTTGCAAAGCCGCGAAAACATGTACGGTCTGGATCAATGTCAACCAGACCGCGCACATAGGCATGGACGTTCTTGCGCCCCTCGGCGATCACTCGGCGTCGACCCGCCTGAGACACCACGAACCGTGCGTCCTCGACAAGCACATCGTCGAGATGCGCGACAACTCGTCCGTAGCGATCACCACGCTCACGAGACCGCACAGACCAGCACCCCCTATGCAAGTTCTTGTAGACATCGGCTTTTCCGCTAAACTGTTCAAGACGCAGTCCGCTCATAGATTCCCCCTCCCCTAGGCAAATTCCATGCCCTCACCATCTTCGACGCGAGCGTTGAACACCGGATGCGCGTCGGCGAAATCGGCCAACCGGTTCATCGCCGAATCAGGCTCTAAAGACGCGAGCGTCAAGATCGTACCCGGCACCCGTTCGCCAACATCCTCGGCAAACATTTCCTTTACGAGCGCAAAGTAGTTGGTGGCGAACGCTTCAAAAGTCATGTCTTACTCCCTTCAATAATGATAGTATCATTACTGGCCTAGAAAGTCAACCCCACACTTACCACACAGGCAATGCTCCCACGCCCCGGCGAACAGTCACAGGGGCGAGCCAGTCGGGTTCTTCGCCAAGCGCACCCGCGACGTACCCGGCGGTCACGGTTTCATCCTTGGTGAGTGCGCCCACGCCACGAGCCGCTTCCGCATCGGTCCCGTAGTGTGGTTCCGGAGTCGCAGTCGTCAGGCCAAGGCACCCTGTCCCGAACCGACCCGGCGGGTGGCGATCATCAACCGCGTGTCGCGCCCCATCCCGCTTCGTCCATTCAATCCGAGTGCCAGCCGGGAACCGATCCCCGCAGCGGCGGCAGCGACCCGCGTATTTCGCATTCAGTAACATCTTGCGTCCCCTTTCATGATTATAGTATCATTACAGGGAGAGAAAGTCAAGACCGATTCATGATTGTCACCTGACCGTCAGCCCCACGATCCGTACATGGTTCGATTGTGATACGACGCTCTGTCACACGCTGGTGGCACTGGCGGCAGAGCATGAGGCAGTTCTCGGTGTTGAAGATGTCTTCTGGGGAACGACCCCGCAGTTGAGCACGAGACCGAAGCTCGTGCATTTCGAGCGTGGCGTGACGGACACCGCACGAGCGACAGCGCTGATCACGAGCCAGCACTACCGCTCTGACCGTCCGGACGACCTCGTGTCGGTGTCGACGCTGACGGCGCTTCTCCGTTTGCCGCGTCTCTGGCTTCGGGAGCAGGGTCACCGCTATACCTCAGAGACAGAGCACCCAGTTGTAATGTAGTCCCTAGTCGGTGTCATACCTGTCGTCAGGCCACGAATCAGTTCGTCCAGATGCTCAGACTCGGATGCCGCGTACCCGCCCTCATCCAGCACCCAATGTCCTGCTGGGACTGGACTGCCAGCCACGAGCCTGTGGTGAGCCGAGTCAAGTGGAGCGTCATCACCATCATCAATACCCCATACTCCCGGTGACACCAGCGGTATGGTATGAACCGCACCGTCAATCGTGAGTTCTAACGTCGCCGCCGCCACTAGCCCCACATACGTCCCATCCTCAGTACTAGCCCCATACCATCCATCTGGGTCAGGCGTGACCTCCAGATGTCGATCCAACACACGATAGGTGGTTTCCATGTCAGTCCCCTTCCTTTCTCCTATCCGGCAATCTTGTCGCGCTTCGCCGCCTCTCGACCAAGCCGCATCTTTTCCAGCTTGACGAGGAGATTCGGGTCTCGCGGTCGCCCGAAAGCGTCGAAGTTATGCCGACCCAGCTTGTAGGTGTGACCGTTCATCTCAACAAGCCGGTAACCCGCGTCTCGGTTCTTTCTTTTCATCTCGTTCCCCTACACAATGATAGTATCATTGAATAGCTAGAAAGTCAAGCGTGTCACGGTCGGATTCAACTACGAAGCCAGTCCCTTGTCAGCACTGATCCGTCGAGTCCCGGTGGGGCGACGAAGTAGTGGGTCTCGTTGCTCTCTCGCTCGACACCGACCAATCCGACCATCCAATAGTTATCGACTCGGTCATCCGCTACTCCCCAATGCCATGCGTACGACCCGTGGGCAGCGTGATGCCGCTTGTTGAGAACATCTTCCAGACGTTCGGTCGTACTGCGATCTAGCGAGTAGTCGTTGCAGACGTCGTAGAGTACGTCTCGGTCTTTTACCTCAGACTTCGGATCACGCACGCGAACGAGTCTTGACACATGCTTCCGACCTGCTGGACCTGCTGCAATGGCATTCATGATGTCTCTCCCTTCAAGTCTTTCCTCTACGCACTAACCAGAGTAGCCCGGTCAGTGAGGTATCGACTTTCTTCAAGCTCCGACAAGGGTGTCGGCGAGAAGTGCCGATCCCGCTCGATGCCTAGCCCGAAGCTCCCGCGATGGGCGCTCAGTTCCGACAGTGAGAAGTACCCACGCTCCGGATAGGTGCCGTCCACCCAGCCATAGAAGCGATCTTCTCCGTCGAACTCGGTCGCATACCACGACCACGCACCAGTGGGATCGAAGAACTTGACCACCGCTACCGGGTCCGCATCGTTCTCGGTAGACCCGATAGGCGGCAAACTCGCACGATTTGCTTTCGTTAGTAGCTTCATCCTCGCACCTCCCCCGCATCATCAAAGCGCACAGCCTCATCAACAAACACATGGGGCAAGTAATTCTCACGATACTCGGGCCATTCGTCCTTGCCGAAGAACGCCCTTGCCTTTCGTGCGGTCCACTCGACCGTCTTGCCTGTGTCCAAAAAAGTAATCTCGTATCTCTTTTCCATGTTGTCCCTCCAGTAATGATAGTATCATTACATAGCTAGAAAGTCAACAGCGAAGGGCCAACTAGAGATACGTTGGCCCGGTCCAGTTGATGAGGTATCCACCGTCCAGCACGTTCCCCCGTGCGGCGTTCCTTGCTGGAGCCGCGTAGCTAGCTGGTTTTAGGATGTCGCCTTTTCGGAACTTCTTGTCGTTGTCAACAAGAACGACGAAGGCTTTCACAGAGGGTCCGCTAAACACACGCGCATACTTGCGCCCAAGACTCACCCTGTAGCTCTCTAAGTGTTTAATCGTCAGACCATGAGTAACTGGGTCCGGAGCACAACCATCCAGATAATCACGCTTCATCGCATCGATCATGGTGGCGAGACCTTCATTTACGGTATTCGATGTTCGTGGTTCGTGTGTCATCGCTTCCCCCTTGTCAGTTCCTTACATAATGATAGTATCATTGAATCACAGAGAATACAAGCATTAAGTGTCAGACCCGTGTAGTGAGTGCGTCTACCTATAGGGACGGACTGAACGCGCATCATACGTCCAGTGTCATAGGGCTGGGTTGACCGGGAAGCCTACGCCGCTCCGGTTGCTCACACCTCGCCGAGCGACAGCCACATTGAGTCAGCCGCGTTCGACCCGTCCCGTTTCTCCTTGCATTCTTACCCGCGTAATGATACTATCATTGTGTAATGACTAAGCGAAAGAAGCCAAACCGGTTGCCACGAGTGACATTGCGGAATACCGCGACCGTCGCTCATCGGACCAAGCGCCACGAAACATGGCGCAAGCGGAAGCACAAGGGGGAAGGTCATGACCGGTAAGGTCGCTCTCAAGAAACTCAGCGCTCGCGTGACACGGACCTCAACCGAGCATTGTGGATGGGGCAGGGCTGGGAACGGGTTTGTCGAGTCGGCTCGGTGGGCAGCGCTGAAAGGTGGAACGCATGTGGCTACCACATATAGCGTGGACGGATTCTGGTCTGTCGTTCACCCAGTGACGTGGCGGCTGTTCGCGACTCTTGCAGATAGGCGGTCTGCCGTTCGCTGGATCGCCAATAACCTCTAGGGGGGGGGATGAGATGAGTAACTGGGTCGTTGTGCGTTTTGTCGATAACGGACGAACAGCACTCTGGCGGGACTACGGAAACGTCGCGTGGGGATCTCCAGCGTATAGAGTCCTAGGGTATCTCACTGGACACTATCGCGATGCTCGGCGATTTCTGGCGGCGTTGCCAGCGGACGCTGACGAATGGGGCGAGCCGATTGTAGTGACGTCCACCTAACCTTCAGTATTTGGGAGGAGGAATAATGAGTGAAAATGTTGAAAACCTAACGTGGTTCGTTGAAAACTGTATGAAGGTTGGCGACACTGCGGACGTTGCGACTAGTCAATACGCAGACAACACCACTGCACCCGGCTACCGTTTCGACACTTACTCTACCGCGCCAGCCGTTCGGAGCGTGGCGAAATCTGGCCTGATTAGCGCCGAGTCTAACTGGAGATATTACCGGGTAAAGCGCTTGCGCTGATAGCGGAACCTAACCGACCGCTTGACTTTCTAGTCATACAATGATACTATCATTGTGAAAGGGGGACGGACATGGAGTATGTGACATCCGGTGGCGGCGTCTGGCGGTTCTCAAATCGAGCCTTTAAGCGGGAACTGGTCAGGGTCAGCAACGGCGGCGAGTTCGATCTAGATAACGGTAAGTGGGTAGCGTCTGCTTCTTCTCACCGGCTGGAAGACCTGAACGACAGAGAAGAAGCAGACGCGAGGCTCGCTCGCCCAGATTTGATCGGCACGGGTATCTGGTAAGTGGACGCTTGACTTTCTAGCTATTCAATGATACTATCATTGTGTAAGAGGGAAGACAAATGACAAGAGAAGAAAGACTGTTACGGAATCGTCGCGGTGGACTCGCTGTGGGGAACCCTCACCGATGGGGGGACACGCTTGACGGGCTAACAGTACTGCTCGATGAAATTAGGGACAATGGGTTGCGTGCAGTGCTGGAAGAAGCTGATGAGCGTGGAGTAGAAGGCAGAGACTTGCGACATCTTCTCCTGCTGTTGCGCGGGGCAGAGGCACTCCCTGCGTAACGATACTATCATTGTGAAAGCGGAAGACAAATGACTACGAACCGCATCGCGACATCCGGCACGATAGACTTCTGGAAGATTGGTGATGCAGTCTATCGCGCCACGACAGGTGTGGGCTTTGACATCTACGGCGTTCCCAATGATGCACGGTGGGAGTCTTCGTACACGCATTGGATCAGGTATCGTGAAACGGCTTACAACTGGGCAAAGGATGTCTCGGACGACCGCTTGACTTTCTAGCCATACAATGATAGTATCATTGTGTAAGGAAGGGAAAGAAATGGTGATTAAGAATCTTCCGGTTGAGTGTCTTGAATGCGGCAAGAAGTTCAAGACGGGAACTATGTTTCCGACATGCCCCAAGTGCAAGGGTGTCGACATCGATCTTTATTATGGTAAGGGGGAATAATCCATGCTTTTACTCTCAGCCACCGACATCGCCATTGCTCGTGCCGCAGCGCTGAACACGCTGCGTCTGGTCGAAGCCAGCAACGTGCGCCTACGGGTGCCGTTCGTGTCCATCGAAGATGACCACGGAGTCATCGAGGTTCACTCGACTCTGGCTGAAGCCGCTGCCCGAGTGGTAGACTGTGCGGGTGGACGACGACCTGCTGCTCGCTGACGGATTTGACGCCGCGCTCATCGGCATCGGGCGACGATGCGGACAGCCGGACCTTGCCGTATATTCCATCACGCTCGCTATCGGTATCCTGATGGCTCGTGACCACATGACCGAAGAAGACGCCAGAGAATATCTGGAATACAACTCCATCGGCGCATGGGTCGGCGAACGAACCCCAATCTGGATCGAGTCCGCATCAATCACTGACGGACACTTACCCGCGTAAGAACTATGCTGGCGTGCCGTTTGCGCTGCGCTTTAAGGGATGCAGCCCAGAGGGTCGCCCGTAGGACCGGGCGTTTTTAGTGGGTATCCGAATCGTGCCGCCGGGTAGTCGCAGCACAACCAGCCGACCACGTTCGATGTCGCGACGAATCGTTTTCTCGCTGACACGGAAGTACTCGGCCAGTTCTGCCACAGTGACATGCGGTTCCTGATGGTAGCTCAGGTCTTCAATGGTCACAGAATAGCGTCCTTGCTGCCAGTCTCCTTGACGACGTGTTTCGGAGTCAGCTTCACGCCGAAGAACGTGACCTTGGTCCGGATGTCCGTGCCGAAGAGCATCTCTCCCCAAGAGTCGCCTTCCCATCGTTCCATCTTGATAATATCGCCAACATAGGTGTCATTCACAGGCCAACGATAGGTGTTCCCTTCAAACTCGGCATACTTCCAACCAGTGGTTGCCATGTTTACCCCCTTTCGCTTTCCCACTCCACGATGATTATACTATCGTTCGGTGGAATAGTCAAGGATCACAGCGATTCTTCCCATGCTTTGGTGTAGATAGCTTCTGACTCTTTTTCTAGTTTATCTCTCCTCTTGATCTCTGTTGGGGTCGCTGTGCCAAGCGTTTCCTTTGCGGTTATCTCTCGGGACTCCTCGTATTTCTTATGCCCTTCGCCCATCTTCGCTTTCATCATCGGCTTGGTGTTGAATTGGACCTCGCTGATCGACTTGTTGGGATGCTGGATATGCAGCATGATGTCACGATAGCCACCCGGCAGAGGATTGTTCATCCGGTCCTTCGCCGAGACAATCTTGGCACCCGATGGTAGCGACTTTTCAAAGCTCGACATCGCTGCCGGGATGTCTCTCGCTTTGTCTACAACCACGGTCGACCGAGTGACGTCCGTGACTTTTCTCGGGTCACCCTGCTCATCAACAATCATCTTCTTCGCGTGTCGGTCTCGGGTCTTGATTGGACCCATAACAGTGACCGTGCCTGTTGTCTTCGCGACCCTCGCCCCGAACTCAGCGTCACTCTCTGTCGGCTTTCCGTTTTTGTCCACCTTCATTGACATGCCCTTTGAGC
>Ga0208684_1000657_pt1 | contig 23311 bp, 44 predicted proteins | sample MalvireepMed_b05_FD_184245 | JGI IMG/M metagenome (GOLD analysis project Ga0208684, IMG submission 184245) | Marine viral communities from the Global Malaspina Expedition - Malaspina viral metaG DeepMed_b05 (SPAdes) (version 2) | ecosystem: Environmental > Aquatic > Marine > Oceanic | place... | reverse complement strand
GGTTTCTTCATAAGAATTATAAGTTCGTCTATGATCTTTAGATCAGTCATTTATTTTATTAACTCCATCGCTCGTTAAACAGAATATTCAATACTGCGCACACTAACATTATAACACCGACCCAGAAATTAAGCAAGCTATCTAGCGCAAAAAAAAAGGCAAAATTAATTCCCGCAAACAAAAGACACAGGTTGGATTGTTTAATTCTCACAGTGTTGTCCTCGGCCATTTAGGATAAAGGGGGGAGTGGCGTCCAGTAAGTTTATACAATCTCTTCTTGAGTTCGATTATTTCAAACGCATGTTCCAGCATAAGATTTCTTTGAGCTGTCGGACCACCCATCCCCTCTCTACTGTAGTTCGATTTCTTTATCACTTGAATTGCATACTGACGCCTTCGGATCAAATATTCTATTTTATGATCCTCCCGGAGTGGACCGTGCATAACACCCCCCGCTAAAGAATTACCTCAGCTTCACCTTCTAACAAATAACGTGGCCTCCCGCCATTATCCACTTTCTGAATACTCATAGGAATATTAAAGTGGTCAAATAGTGTTGCACACACATCCAGTGGCCCATATGGGTTTTCTTTAGGTGTATACGACTTATCTGCCGTACCAATTGTTCTCCCTAGCTCATATTCCCCACCAGCCATAAGCATAGGTGACATTGCGGGCCAGTGATCTCGTCCAGCATTTCCATTAAGTTTGGTTCTGCCAAATTCTCCAGTAACTACCAAAAGAATCTTTTCATTGAGACCCCGGTCCCACACATCCTGTAAAAAAGCCGCAACAGCTTGATCAACAGGAGGAACTCTACCTTTAAGGGCATTAGAAATATTCCCGTGCATATCCCACCCACCATAGTGCATAGTAACAAATTTAGTTCCATGTTCTGCTAGGCGTCGTGCAAGCAGCATTTGTTTACCAATATCAGTATTGCCATATGCGTCTCTAATTTTAGTGGGCTCCTTGTCTATGTCAAATGCCAGTTTAGCAGTACCAAGTATGGTATCATATGCTTGCACAGTATATTTTCCTATAGAAGTAGCCGCATTACTAACGATTTCATGCTGCTTATCCAAAGCTGCTAGTAATTCACCACGCGATTTAAATCTATCCACCTTAACTCGCGGGCTAAGATTATCTTTATTAGAAGGATCAAAAGGTTTATATGCGCCACCTAACCATGATGGTCCTTCTCCAGAGATACCACCCTGCTTAATATAGGTTGGAATTCCAGTAGAAGTATTAGCACCATAGATAGAGGAAATAATAGAACCAAAACCCGGATACTTGGGATTAGAAGTTTGTGCTCGTTCTCCATTGTAGTGACCCGTCATCATCCAGTGAGTTGCTTGACGATGAGATGAATCTCCATGAGTGAAGGAATTAACACTAACTAATTTATCTTTATGTTTAAATGTTTCAAACCAGTCAGCCCCAAAAGAAAGATTAGTGTCGGGATCATATAGAAGGCCGTTTACAGGTCTAAATTGATCAGGAACATTGAAATCGGTGGGGGCATGGAAAGTTTCAAACTGAGTAGGACCCCCTCCAAGCCATAGCCATATTACAGACTTATCCTTAAGCGCCAGCTCCTCCTCTTCGGCCATAGCTAAATCAGAAAGACCCATAGCTGTCATGCCCGATCCAATACTACCAATCCTAAGAAAATCACGTCTGTTAAAATTGATATCTAACATCGCACTATCTCCCGATTTTAATATATGAGTGTAGGAAATTTAATAGCATCCGGTGTGAAGCTTTTTTGATCACTACTAGACTTAGATTTAGGTCCCTCAACTGGTAATGATAAAATTTCTTCCATGTCGGGCACTTCTTTATTCATATCTATGGCCCACAAAATATCATGTTTCGTTGCCCATACTCGCATTCGTCGTACCGGTACGATAAGATTAAAAGTTTCGCCCGCCCCTCTTACAAGCATTCCCATGTATTGTCCAGCCTTATCGCCTGATCTTTCTGACAGAAAAACACCACCACCGGAACTACCGGGAAATGCTGTAACTGTAGTTTGATCAAAAACGGTACCATCCCCACTACCTAAATTTAGCACACGTCCTACCTGAGAAACAATACCGCGTGTCATAGAATTAGAACCGGTTTGCCCCAATAATGATCCCACATGATACAGTTCAGCCCCAATAGAGACAGGCTTACCCTTTCCATTATAAAATTCAGCATTACTTTTAATAAAACTTCTTTTTCTAACCATAAGTAACGCAAGATCTTCTCCATCAGTAGCATCGCTGTATTTAATGACCTTGGTATCCATTTTTAGCTCACCTACCCGTCTACCATTTTCTACCAACTCTTGTACAATTTGTGCGTCTTTAAATTCAACCACCTTTTTTGGTTGACCATTTTCTATGACATTTCGTACAGAGCGGAGGCCACTAATAACATGCGCTGCCGTCCATACAAAATTAATTTGTTCAGTTTCATTACCCTCAGTTTTTACAGCTCTAGTAATAATAACTCCCGATCCTTCACTAGAGGAGGCTTTTACAGTAACGGAAATATCTTGTAGCTTTTTATAAAGCTCCTGTGCATTAGTAGTATTAACACACGCAACACACACCAACAAAATTGCCAAAGTCATTCGTCTAATCATGATCTATCTCTCCTTTTAAAGGTCTTGGTCTTGCCACTTGCGCCATTCTAGATCCTCTTCCGGCTCCAGAAAATATAGATTGTAAACTTTTTCCAACGTATCAATTGCTTCCCGATCAACCACATACTCTGTTTTTAAACCTGTTTTTCTGTATTGTGATATCACACGCTCAATAGCTTCCCGCATGTCTTCAAACATACTCATGCTCCAAATGCTGCAATACTGTGTTCAAAAGGGTTACCTTCAATACTTTTTACCTGATCTAACATTGTACTCGCAATTTCACGAATTTCAACCTGTGCATCGGATTTATTTCGTAAACCCTGAAAATGCATAAAACTCCTCCAGTTAAACATAACATCAGCTGTGATCTGCGTATTGTATGATCGGAAAAATCGAGCTGATTCTTTAGCTCTTTTTCTATCTATACCATGGTCTTCTATTAGACTTTTGACACAATTATGGTACATTTTTAGCCCAAGATTAGTATAGGCTTTTAAAGAATCTTGCCAATTAATAGGCCAATCATCAGGAATATAGAATTTATCTTCCTTGATCTCTTTATACCGCGCAGACTCGCCATTAACATTTACGCCAATTCTATGTTTAATGATATGAATGTGGCTTGCGATGTCTGTGGTTACTAGAAAATGTATAGCCGACTTCTCAAATGGTGTATGGTGACCATTTTCAGCTAACATTTTTAAGAGATTACCCATACGTTTACGTTTATTATCGGTTAAATCGCGAGATGTGCTCGTCCAAGCCGATAAGGCATGCGATTCATCTCCACCATAATAACCTATCAATTCAATTTCGTTACGCATTTCCAGCAGTCCTATATGGCCATTTTTCCGCGAGTGTCTTATTAATATTACCAACCTTTACTAACCATCTGCCATATTTTCCGGTCTTGGTTGTTGTTATGGTTACATAACCACTGGCATCTCTTTCGCTCGCTATCAACATTCTAAGTTCTTGAGTTGCCAGTTTCCAGTCTTCATGCCCCCTCTCAGGTGTATCTACATCCATCAATCTTCCACGCACCCTTATTGTAATATTAAAACCTAAATCTACATCAAAATCTACTGTATCTCCATCTACAATTTTTATTACTTTTGCTTTATACTCATACATTACTCATCCTTTTCTTCCTTGTTAGAGGAATCATGCCTCTTGAAAATCATTCCACAGTCCTTGCAGTTAAATTTATCATTGGCAGGATCAGCTGGGCATTCCCAATTAGCTACCCAATTGATGCTTCCACATGGGCATTTAACAATTATATTTTTTATATCATCATCATCATCATCATCACTATAGAAACTATTCCATTCATTAGCTTCTAATTGATTTTGAATCAAAGCATACATAGTACATAAGCCTTTAACATATCCAGTAACTTCTATCTGATTATCCCATGAAGCATGCGCTGTTTTAATTAAAGCATACAATAATTTGTTTTCTTTCCTGATGTTTTTAAGTTGGTTTTTAAACCACTGTTTGTCATGTTCCATAGACACCGTCAGTGAAGCCACAGTATCCTTCGATACCTCTGGAATCTTCATCGTATCACTCCTTACATTGTAAGCAGTGGAGGTGGGGGGAATTGAACCCCCGTCCAGTATAAACTCAAATAACAACGTCTACATGTTTAAACTCACTCACGAAAAACGTAACTCTTCGTCCTAATTGGGTAACAAGGTCTAGGACAACCCCGCGCTACTAGGCAGCGAGTGCTAAGCTAGGCTCGGCAAGTAAAATTAGTTTAATCGATTTTTTAACTGGCCGTTCGATCAACCAGTACATGCAGTTATTACTCTTGTTCATCTGTCGATCCCTTATCACCCCCGTTTAACTCATTTAAAATTGATTTATCTTTCTTCGCTTGTGCTATTCCTTTGTTGGTGAGTCTAAATGAAAATTCACCATCCTCTCCTATCAAAGTTTCTACATAACCCTCTTTACACAATTCTTCTAAGGTGGCTTCAACAGTACCACTCTCATGATCTAATGCATAGGCACAACTATCTACTATATGCTCTTCAATTACATAAAAAACCTTATCAGAATGAGGGCTGTCGTAATAATATTGTTTTCTCTGTTTACAGAGTTGTTTAAGGGCTTCAGCGCTCTTTTGGGGCGTCGTGAATGCTCCTAATATATCCATATCATAAAATTCGTCGCCAATAAGCTCGTGTCTAGTTAAAACATATATTTGAGTCACAGAGGAGTCTCCGATTTAAGTGCTAATCTAACAATTAATATATATTGATCTACTTCAGTAGGGGTTAACTCAAACCCCATTTCAGCTATTTTTGTACGCCATAACAACTTTTCTTCACGATCCATATAGCACAGATGATATAGATATATAATGGTATAAAAATCATCATCTTTACATAATTCAACCATTTTTTTATATACATTCCATGCCGTACTTGAATGTAATGCATCATCGTAACAGCTCGTTAGTATTTGATATAGCCCGGTTTCTTCCATGGGATAACTCCCCGAGTATGGAATATGTAACATATAGCCATATCATAATACACATTTTTCCCTGTTATTAGTACCCTCGGCAGGATTTGAACCTGCGACCCACGGTTTAGAAGACCGTTGCTCTGTCCCCTGAGCTACAAGGGCAATGCATATTCCTCCATAGATACATTCACCTCTTTTAATATTTTTCTAGATAATTGGAACTCTTCTTTCCATCTTTCATTAGTGTTTACATATGATACCACTCTAGAAATACCGCTTTGAATTATCATTGACGCACATTTTGGACACGGTATAAAGGGATAAGTATATATGGCGCATTCTGTTAATGGACGTTGAGCAAATAACAAAGCGTTACATTCAGCATGCACTATCATTTTATACTTAGTTTCACGATTGTCAAGTCTTATATCGTCAGAAATCCCTTTTGGAAATCCATTATACCCAACTGATACTACACGGTTATTGATGTCCACAATAACCGCCCCCACTTTAGTGGAGGGGTCTTTGGACCATGCAGATACTAACTGAGCCATGTCTAAAAAACGTATATCCCAGTTATATCGTTCCAATCTATTCATATTATAAGCACTCCGCAAAATTAAATAATAGATTTAACTTTTCGTCAAAAATACTATAGGGAATGTCTCGATATGTACATACTGATGGTTCAGCTCTATCTGCTATTATGGAAGCGGCTGACGCCAGAGGAAACGCTGTCGCCATTTGCATTGCCGAAAACTGTGAATTACAATGAATTACTTTTTCATTCGACCAATCATCTACGGAAACTTTAATTATTACCAAATCTTTTTGGGGTGGACAGCTATTTTTGAATACATCAATTAAAGATTTATCATCGAGCCCTGACTCATGGACGAGGAAATTAACAATTTGATGGTGAGAGGGATACCGAAGAGTTTTATAGCAACAATTTTGTATCCCTTTCATCTTCATAGAGGAGACCGTGTGTGATGTGCCTCCGCTGGTATAAAAAGCTTCTAGAGTCCCTATATCGCTGGATATTGGAAATTGATACCCTTCCATGCCACGTACAACAGTTTCCTGTCCATCCACTAGCACGAGACAGCTATCTCTGTATTCGTTAATCAGCCCATCATACGACCATGTACAGCTGTACTTAAGGGTATTGTTGGGGCACTGAGGAAGGCCACCAACCATCATAGTGACGGTGTGAGGGACCTCTCCTTCTCTTTCCATGTATTCTTGGCACATATTTTCTGCCATAATATTGACCCATCCGGGGGCTAAGCCAAGATCAGTCATAATTGAACATCGCATATAGCGACGACCCATTTCATTTATGCCTCCACTAATTCCTTCATTACCACCCAGATCGCAATATGCAACATTCCTACATACGCAGTGATAGGCCAGCTGTGTATTTTGGTGGTAGGGAAGCGCTGAAATAACAACATCTACATCCTTGTCTATAAATGAATAGTCTGGATATTTTTTATTCACCACATATTTTTCTATGGAAGATGATCCATTAATAAATCGCTTCCATACAGAAGATTTCATATCAATTAAAGCTTCACACTCATTAAGATTATCAGCATCCACATCTGCTATAACCAAGTCATCAAATCCCAATTTATGCATTGCCCAAGTAGTAGCTCTCCCCATCTGACCAACGCCAATTATTGCAGCTTTCATTTTTGTAACTCTGTAAAAGGGAAATCAGAAAGGATAAGGTAAGACAAACTAAAATATTTTCCTAATAGGTTTAATAACATAGTGACCGATGAAACCACCGATTGTTTTTTTTCCTAGCTTAGTTCTAATCTCATTTTCCCAATTTGTCAAGGGGCACCTGATCTCTTTACTGAATGTAATAAGAAAAATAAAAGAACATATAGGTAACGCAACATACCAAGGTGATAGAAATGGAGCGATAAAAAAGGACACCGCATTACCCACGATAATACACATGTGAAATATGATTAACAACATCCATGCTATTTTCATCTCACTCCTTCCAAGCTATTTCTATAAGATTCTTTCCGAAAAATTGTTTTGTAAATTCCACTGCATCCAGTGGGTCAAATTTTTTACAGGTATATATATCTACACTAAAAAAAGCAGGAGTGATCGCATCCCACGTATACATATGCATACCAGATTCTTTCCAATGCATGTATCCACACCACCCATATTCGGCGTCGTGAGACAAAACTGGAGCCATAAGTGATGTCATATCAAGCAATGGCCCAGTTTGTTCTATATAATCCGACATATTCTGCGCAGACATGGGGGACGTTAGAGTGCCTTCAATTATCAGTCTTTGCCTAATAATAGTTGGTGATAAATCTTTCCACATAATACTAACCCTCCAAAAAAGGTGGCACTCTTTTATCAATTGCCTTTTGGACTCTTCCCTTAAAGGCTATTGCAGAAAAGGGGAGGTCGATGGTTACTTTCACATTTGTGTCTTGTATATCAATGGAGCCCTTTGTATTAACACCCCGGCTAATTCCTTCAAATTGAAACCTATTGTCCGTTTCTTCAATAGAAGCATCACTTATCTCAAATGATTCTAAAAGATCATCCAGCGCAAATTTCATTTTATCTTTCGCGTCACAAACTTGAAGAGTGTGATTATAAGTTCCTGTTACTTTAGGCATTTCTTCCTCCTTAAAATAATATCAAGTGGAGAGCGAATGTCATAAGCCAGATCACTCCCCCCACTATAAGTACCCCAACCCAATCTGTCTCAGGTTTATTCATTGGTACACCTTTTCAAAATCAAAAAATCTCCATCTGTTGTAATGCTCTTGATCCCACCCGGAATTAACGTCTTGTAAATATTGCATAAGGCTATACCAATCTGAAAACATATGTTGATGAGGCATCACCCCAAACATCCAGTTAGGTATTTCTTGTTTCCCCTGTTCGCACATTACTAATACAGGTTTTTTTTGGCTAATTGCAACAAAAGCTTCATGATAGGAGCCGCACATGTGAACATCAATGTCCATATACATAATGAGAAAATGGGCTATGTCTACCATTCGTAGATCAATAGCAGCAATATCTCTCATTGAATTTTTGACTGAATCAAAAGTGCCCTCTTTTTTGCAATAATTTATTTCGTCTCTGAAAGAAGAATCTTCTTGCGCAAAATCCGTAGGTTTATTAGATGGATCAAGAACGCCCACGCCCATCTCTTTTAATTTAGGAGTTAAGTTCCTTCTCCATGTTACACCACCATCCTCGACCCTGTCCATCGGGCCACACAGATACGCCAACGTATTTTTTAACCTGTTACGCTCAAAAGATTCTCCGAAACCATAGGTGGTCATAGCGCTCTCTCTCCTAAGTGAAAAATATTCCGTATACGATACCACCATCCACGCGATTTTTTGCTCTTTCTAAATTCAGTAGTAAATCCTGATCGATGTTCTTTCATCATCTTCTGCGCTTTCCGTCGCCAACATTTGCTAACCTCCTTGAGCTGTTGATCCGATAAACCGGTATCACCTCTCATTACGGGCCTCTCTTAATTTTTCAAGTACGCTTTTAAGTAAAATGGTCTGTGACCATACGCTATTATTAACAGTATGCACTCCGTTGTAAATTTCTTTTGTATCCTTCTTTAGTTGTTCTACAGTTTCGGGAATTTCCTCCAGTTGTTCTTCAGAATGGGTAACCAAAACATCTTCTTTCTCAACACCAGCTGAGCATTCAGGACAGAATTGTATGGATTCTGTTGCTGGGTCATGCTTATCTAAATAATGGTTGTACCGTAATATCATATCTGTGGTGCTTGAGAGCTGTTGGTGTGCTTTGCCTATTTCGTTAATCACTTGGGTGTTAGCAACAATGACATTCCTAATCATGGTTTTCTGAGCGCTTAACTCACGACGCATACGGTGATATCTTGTTATAACCCCAGCAAACATTATAAGCAAGATAAAGATAAAAACCACATCGAACCACAGTAAATATTTTTTCATGGTAACTATTTCAACTGAGCAGGTGTTTGGAAATTATTTCTAGGCGGTCTTCCGCATCTACGAGATTATCTAGTGCTGTGTCCAATTCTTTGTAGAGATCGTCTGTACTGTGATCCCCAATACCCACAGCATTATCCAAAAGAAGTTCAAAGGATGCTAAGGAAGCTGATTTATCAGACTCAGCTTTTTTTAGCATGTAAGCAACTGCGTGTTTCCTGAAGTTTAACATTGTTTCCTCATTATGATAAGAATTAAAAAAAAGTCCCCGCGAATAAATTCGCGAGGACACGGGTTCAACGACGAGTTACACTGGATGGCAATGGTGGAATGGGGAAATGAAGGGGATGAACTACTGGTCCCGATCCCTCGGTGGGAGTTACTTCAATAGGTGGTAGCTCCTCAAAGGTTGGACCCGGTAGTTCTTTCAGTTCTCCCGGAACGTAACGCCAACGAAGCTGAGGTCGACGATACATATATGTTCTGCGTTTCGGAAGACACATGCGTGCCCTGAAGGGAGCTGTCACAATTGCTCCTACACCATGTACCACTTTTCCAGTGAGATCACATGCGTAAACACCAACACCCATAACCAAGTCCAGCGGGCTACGACATTCTACAAAAATGGGTTTTGGCTTACGTCTCTCGACTGCACTAACTCCTGAAGTCAAAAACAAAACAGTAAACATCGCAATAACTAATTTCTTCATGTCTAATCCTTGTGTCTTGTAATATAAGCTATCTGATTTGCGCTATCAAGCGCCACTATCCTATAAGATCCATCTTCCTCTATCTCAATTACATCTTCCACCTCCATATCACTAGTCATAGAATATAAACGCACACGCTCAGATCCGATTTCTTTAGCTGCGTCAAAGTGCTCAGGAATCATTTCGTAAATCTGTTTCCAATATCAAGACCTGTCTTATATACTTGAGAAAAGATTTTATGCTCATCTTTACTCTTAATATTCTCAACAAATTCTCGTAAAAATGCAACCCTAACTTTGATTCTTTGTTGATTATTGGGATATCGTGTTAACATTTCACTAATTTCATCTACATATTGTAACACAACTTTTTTTTCAGTCACACTCATCATAGTCAGGCTCCTCATTGTTGTATTCAAAAAAACCACACACGTCCGACTCACTCTCGTAATCCTCTACAACAGCAGGCAGTAATTCGCCGTCATATTCTCCAACAACTTCATATTTGCAGCAACGAAGCTTTTGGTGACCCGAGTCCAGAGGAACACTGACAACATCAGCTGGATCGATTTTGCAGATTACAATCTTGTCACCCGCACTGCCGTATGATTTGACGTAATCAATGGCGCCAACGTGGAGACCCTGACTGCATCCAATATCACAGTTGTCATCAACTCGAAATCTAGGCATGCTGACCATCTCTCCCACAGAATTATTCATCTTACCTGAATATTTATCTGTGAAGTCACGCTTAACAGCCTTATATGCCAAGAAATAACCCTCTGGAGTTATAGGTAGAAATTTGTGAGATAGAAATTCGTATAGTTCATGAATAGCCCTGTATGAGGGGTTTTGGTATAACCGTTTGAGAAAATTTAGAATAGGATCAACGTCGAAATTTTGTTTAATCATTTCGACAATCCGATTGGTAATCGCACTGTGAACCTGTTCGTCTACGTAATACAGTACCCCATCCCGAAATCTAAATGATCCGTTACTCCAGTTCTCAATTTTGGAACCGGTATCAATTAATTCTACCATTTGTGTAGCATCTCCACTCCGCACACACTCAACTAGAGACATGTATTCTGGATGAGATGGTCCAAACTGATAAGACTTATTGTCTGTTACTACTGTCCAGTTTCCTTGGCTGTCTTTAATGTGACTAAGCATCCTAAAAAATCCTCTCGTCTCGGGGTTTCGGTTGAATAGTTTTGTCCACGATTTCACCGTCGTCAGTGAGCACAACAAAAAACGATTTTTCAATTTTAAAACTGGGGGCTATACTCTCCTCTTTTTTATATTCATTGGTCCATATATCTATACGATATCGATTGTGAAATACATTTGTAACAGAGATCTCGTAAAGATGATCGACATGTCCCACAAAATCCTTTAACATCTTTTCAGACATCTCTGGTTTTTTGCGTTTAATTTTCTTGGCCGCTGGAGGTTTTGTCATAATCTGTTCCATTTTAGGCTCCCTTGATGTAATTGAGGACAACTTCTAGTTTTTCAGGCTTCCGTAGTTCCCATGAGTTAGTAAATTCCAACATGGGATACTTGTCCGTAATCTCTTTTTGAATTATATCAAGTGAATAATCATAGTCAAGCTTAATTTCTAGATTATCATAGATTATAGTGTCTGCCTGCTTACTAAATTGCTCTAATTTTTCTGCAAAAGTACTAAATACTGGAAGATCGGAGTGACAGGCTAAATATCGAATGGTATTATTGGCAGAGCGCTCACACTTCATAACACTCTCAGGTGCAGTTTTCTTTACTTCACGTTGGAGATAATCATTGAGTGATATCCAGTTACCTTTCTCAAACTTTTTAGTTTTGGTAAATGCTGACTTCACACCATATACTACAGGCGTTTCAACACCCACCTCCCCAGCTTGTTGCAAGGTGCGTAAAATTCGATTAACACTATTAAGATACCATGCTCCTCCTTGCCACACAGGCTTCCATCTCCTGATTTCAACATAAACTCGCTCCGTTGTGGTATCATTCATATCTACGTCCGTTTTACTCCAGCACTCGGCTGCCTTATGGGCGTTCCCACACATATCAAGAGTAAATACTTTCTCCTTGCATATTTCAGTTTTCCTGCGATAGGTCTCTGTCTTAGGGATCTCTTTTTCTAGATCCAAGATAAATTCAGGATCAATATTTAATTCATCTATTTGTTGCTGGGTAAGAAGTACCACAAGCATACGCATGTCTCCCAGCTCAGACAAATATTGGCGAATACGTGTTTCATAACGGGGTTGATGTAAAAATAACTTAACTTCAGGACCGAAAGGAAGCGAGTGTGTTTCAGCCCTGTCAGGAGCCTTTCTGTATGAGGTTTTTGAAAAATAGGTGATTGGTTTTTCCGTGTGAGGAATTAAGTACGGCGCAAAATCACCAGAGTGTTTCATAATTATACTACCGGTATGACCAGTTTTCATAGAAGCTAACTTAAGTGACTTTTTATACGGAGTAGGTTCTTTTTCAATTTCATCAACAAGATAATCTTTAAGCTTGAGAAGTACTGTTGTAATTGTGTTCGTCAGGGCATTTCTCGTTTTATCATCCAGCGAAAGATTTTCGCGCCCCGGATCAAAGCTTAGATCCCCAAGCTCAAATCTGACATACCCTGACAGATCAGAAAACTCACTCGGTATATCGTACGCAACATTACCCATCACGGCTTTTAGCTGAGCCCAACCATGCTGAAGGCCAATCTTACCATTGTTAAAAATGTAAGATGTTTTCTTGAGCCTAATGCGTTCGGTACATTCAGATAGGTTAATGTTTGGTACATCCTGAAAATATTGATACACCTCGACGGCCTCATCAATAAATTCGCCGACTCTCCCGTCTACATTGACAATAACTTCTAGGCCCGCATGATCTTCTGAAGTTTCTGTGATCAGTAACGCTATCTGTGGCTCACCATCTTCATCACGATAACAGCTGTAGGTTTTCTTACTCCCGCCAAAACAGCTGGCCACCGTAAAACTATCTACTAAACAGAACGGTGACTTACTCCCGAGACCCAGAGCCCCAATATAATCGTTAGATCCTGTTTTTGTACTACAAAAATAAGTGGTGAAGATCTCCCTGACATCTTGTTCAGAGAGACCCACACCATAATCTCGAACGCCGAACCACGGTTCTAAGCTAGTAGGGAGATGCACGTCAAACGGCTGGTCGTTGCCAGCCTCGATATGAGCATCGTGGGCGTTACAGCTTAACTCCCTAATAACTGCACGAACCTTGTGGGTATAAATATTGGATGACAAAATATCAAACGCTTTAGCACTTGCCGCAATCTTAAAACTACTAGTTTTGAAATTGCCCGCAACTGCCACATCCTTTTTTTCTTCGTTCAAGATCATTTTACGCGCTCCAAGGTGAGAAATGGTGTAAACGTGCCTTGATTATACCATGGGTATCGTCAATGTCAAGCGCAATTTATACAAATAGTCGCGCTTGAACCAAGCTGTCTTTTTTTCGTAACCATGACATGTCGACATCTACCCCCCATAACGAATGAAAGGTTTGTCCTTCATAGTTTTCGATACACTCAAAACCATTGTACATTTTTAATTCTGTGTGGATCAAGTTATCAAAATCATTAACAGTAAAACTGTAGCCGGGCCAGTAGTGACGCCACTTAAATATGTTTAGTTCAATACCCTTTATGTTTTCTTCCCATGTCATACTACGGACTATTAGTCCTCGTGTTGGATGGATAAACATAATGACTAAGTAGTCAAAATTTTGATTTCCGTTTTCACCTTGATCATACGGTTTTATCCTAGTGACTTCTTTTTTTCCTTTTCTTGCTGGGTTCAGTAGGACTGATTTTACTTCTATATATTTTTCAATTTTTGATACAGGGCTCATGAAGGTAATATCTGGACAACCTTTGCTGCGTTTGTGTTTACTACCGCGCAAGAGTCCAATAGATTCTCCAAATTCTGGAAATTCCTCCTTTATGAGACCACATATTTTTTTTTCAAGATACCTTCCACGCGCTTCTTCGCCGAGGCGGGCTAATCTTCTAGAGATGGGGTGAGTCCATACTAAGGGATCGGGATCATACTCTTCAAGATCTGCATCCACTTCCTCTGGTGTAAGTTCTCTCATGCTATTGCAGATCCTCCCAGCTCACTTTGTAGTCTTTCATGAACGAATGGAACTCATCAGGATGCATATAGAAGTAGTCTGAAAGTTCTGTAAGACTGTTAGCCACAGTGTCGTCTAGCTGCATAATTTTGGTGGCTAAACTGTCGCACTTGTCTCTTTTCTCTTTAGTCCAGTTCATTTTAAGCTCCCTGAGTAATGTGATTGACGCCCCTATTATACAAGTAGTATCGTCCACGTCAAGCGCACTCTTTAATTTTTTTCTGGGAGAATTGTATCGGGGAGATCGTGGAAGCTGATATCATCACTATTGCTGAAGCTACCGCCGCCCTTTCCTCCTCCTTTGCCACCTTCACCAGATCCCTTACCATCACCTTTCCCTTTACCATCACCCTTTCCTCCTTTGCCCTTACTTCCTTTGCCATTATTTTGACCCATAACGGGCTCTCCGTTTTTAATTTTAGTCAGAGCCCCTTCTCCACGCTCATGTCCCTCCCTAGTATAGGGAGTTCGATAGGATCTAGGCTCAGTAAAATCTTGTACACCGAAGGATAGTAGATATTGTTTCCATCCCTCGACTTTTTTTTCTCGATCTCCACTTAAATTAGTCGCCCATATATAAATATTACCCTTGTCACCACCTGTCTTGTCGGGCTCTTTAATAATTATCCAGTGTACTAGAAATTTAGCGGGAAGAGGATCATCAGATGGCCACCCAGAGAAATTGGGAATGGACATTCCTACAGAAAGAGAAATATGTAGTGTCAATAGTATAATGAAAGCTTTGAGAGCCCAGTGACCTTTGGCCCCAATAATAAACCACAATACTAAAGCTGTAAGAGTAAAGAAGGCCAATGGAATTGTCATGGAGTCCCTCCGGGTAAAGTGGGCCGGGGATTTGTGGTTGTCAAGGATTTTTCCAGATGATTTGTTTGAATTACTTTTCCGTCGCTGTTTACAGTAAATCTAAATGCTGTTTTTTCATCTCCCTTTTCCATCAGTACCACATTTCTACCTGTAATTACACTATAGGGATTTATTTTTTCTAGTATAATGGTAACAGGCGTCTCTTTATCCTCTCTTTTGGTGTACATATGAACATTAACCACATATTCTCCCGGCAAATATCCCCTAATACTAACCATTTCTCTATTTTCTTTATATTCCACGACCCCGAAGGAGGTTTCTATTGTGTCAAATGAATATCCAACATCATCACGATCCAGATGCATTAGTCCCTGCTCTCTCCTGTTGAATGCCACCAAATTTCCTTCTGGATCTTCAACGTAGGTATCAACATCATCGTCCATATCGGAGGGCCAGATTACAGTTATAATGAATTCTGCCTTGGCGTCAACAGTTTTATTTTTCTTACTTGGGTTAATAAGAATGAAAGCGAGCGAAAAAAGCGCGACAAAACATAATAATGTATTAAATAGTAAATCTAAAAATGCTAGATCGGTGTGATAGTTGCGTTTCATTATTTGCGTGCCTTATCTATAGCTTGACTTAGATTGAAATACTGAATCTTTAGTAGGGCACTGCATATTAACCCTGTAAGCGTAGTATAGAGAGCTGTCGACATTCCTGTTCCAAGACCTTTAATGAGATCCTGAACAGTTGTCATATTAGATACATCTACATTAGCGAAGCCCGACAACATCATAATAAACCCTATGACTGTCCCCATCATTCCAACACTAAGACAGAGATCGCTCGTAAACCATCCCACCTCCATGAGGTGTTCTATTTTCTCCACCAGATAATCTTCTGTCTGACCGTTGTCCAGAAATTTACTAAGAGTCCACGTTTTATATCCACACCACCCAGACATCACACCAAAGATTGTTAGGAGGACAAAACTTAATTTTGTCGCATCCTGATCCCATAAAGAATGAAAAGCGCCCGTTAATATTAGCCACAAAGCGGATGCCATAATGACACACATAAAAAACCACCACTTTAAGAATAGCATATGTTTATTGGTAGGTATTGTAATCATATTTTAGCTCCGATTCTTTGTATGGGATGGTGCTCGTGTAATTTGTTCCGTCAGCAATAAAATGGATATCCACCCACCAATTATACTGACCGTCATCGCGATTCCATGGCCTGACAATAATCCCTCTTTCTTCCTCGTGCGTAATAACTCTGTTGCCTATGTTCATTTATTTATATTTAGCGGGGACTTTGAATTCATTTCTGGTGGATCGCGCGATATTCAATTCGTAACATTCGTTACATCTGAAAATTTTGCCCTTATTGGTTGATACGCCGTAGTAATTAGTTGTTTTCTTACTACAGTCAACACATTTGATCTTACGTTTTTTTGATTTTACCATCACTATCCTTTTTTGTCTAGGAAATATATTTTTTCTCCAGTAATATAATTTAATATTGAGCATACGTGTTATTACACATAATAGAAATATACATAGAGATAAGCACATATAACATAAATACATTATAATATACAGTAGAAGATTCATTAGGGTGATATAGGGCTGACTCTCTCATGTTTATCTCAACCTCCTCCCCCCGCAATAAGTAATTATTGGTTTATAATCCCACAGATTTGCCGTTAATTCTTGTTCCAATGGGCACAAATCCCACAAACTTGAAATTTTTGTGTGCCATTTGGACCCCTTCGAGACAAATATAAGGTGTATCTGTCAGAGTTTTCTAGTCTTAACAATACTAAAACTGACTGGATGTCTAGTTCAAACTCACTTATAAAAGAATTTTGGGCAGAAAAGAAAGTTTAGTAGTTGTTTTTTGTATTCCGCTATGTAGTAAAAGCGCACTTGTCCTTCCCAAGGAGAGCTTATGAAATTTAACGCTGATGATATTTTTTCCTCTGCTACAAATGAATTTGGTGAAGGCGTTCTCGGAGATGAGAGTCTTGATCTAGTTGAAAGTTGCATTGAGATAGCCCATGGGTGGACTGTAGAGTGTGCTGACGACTATAATGTGACCAGAACTAAGCAGCAGCTCAGACGTGAGCTTAAGAAGCATATTAGGAAGAGACTGGACCTAGAGGCTCATCAGGGAGCTTCCTTCCTCCCATCGTTTATATGGAAGTGGCTCGCAGGAATCATTATCAACTGGATAGTGAGACTCATTATTGATAACCTCACCAATTAATAATTGATGTATGTTTGCGCTGACTGTCTCACATGCCGCGAGTCTTAAAGGAATAGATAAGACAAAGTAGGGCTGGATGGAATTGAACCATCGGCCACCGCTTTATAAGAACGGCGCTCTAACCACTGAGCTACAGCCCCATAGGGTCACTTGAGTACGTTGGTGGCCCAGTATTTGATAAAGGACATGATTTCGCCCATATCCTCACGAGTAAAGCCCGTGGGTATACATTCATATGGAGTCTCCGCATGAGACAACAATGTGGGTACGTCACACTCATACATTAACATGTAATTCATAGCAAAGTCTAATTGCTTTTGATTCAGTTTCTTAAGTGTATCGTTCATGTTATGTTCCTTTCTGCCCCAATTATATACTATATATCGTCAATGTCAACCCCAAAACTTTAGCTTTTTCGCTGACTATCACCAAGACCACGAGTCTGAAAAGAAGGGGAGAGACGTGCGGGATTGGCATGAAATTTGCTGGCGGCGATTGGCACGATATTTGCTGACTGTCTCCCATGGACCGAGTCGGAAAAGAGGGGGAGCGACAAGTGTCGTTTGTCCGTATAGGGACATACATTGATCCTCCATTATAAGCTGGCCTTATAGAATATCACACCAGTATCATTATACCATATACATCGGCATTGTCAACCTAAGTCTTTAGCCTTTATGTACTTACGGCAAATGCATGATTTAGGCCCATTGGCACAATAATTGCGGGGGATAGATTCCCTAAGTGCTTATAAACAAACAAGTTAGGGAGGCGCGGGCGGCCCCGCCGCCCCTAAGTCGTTATGTCAGAAGAACTTACGTCATATTCCTTGAACCTGTCAACGACAATTTGACATATCATGTTTTTCAACTCTTCTCTGTGCAGGAGGGCACCACGTTCACCGACAGTCCACCGTGGGAAAAATCCATCCACATAACAAATTATGTCGTCCTGAATTAGTTCTCTTAAATCTTCCATAGTCATTTTATAATCCTAAATAAAAAGCCCCGCCCCCTGCGTTCCGAGCGACTTATGGGGACGGGGTGAAAGGGTTCCGGGCACCGCCCGGTATCAAGCAGCCAAGGCGAGCCGTTCCGCTTCATGCACCGCAAGATCATTTGAGGCCAGCAAGATTCTGTCGAAGTTTGTGGCACCACTCTTGCGGGTGGAATCGTGTTGGGAATAGCCTTGGATGGCGTTGTAAGCCTCCCACGCACTTACCTCAAAAGTTTGAGATATTGCGGGCCTTCCCGATTTGGCACGTTCCCGTTGCAGGCGGCGAAAAATCGCCTCAGTTCGGTTACGATGAACCGTTACGGCTCTTTTGCTATTCGTATCAGGTTCCCCATAGATGGAGTTGAGAAATTCAGTCATGACAACAGTGCGCGAATTCATTTGAGTGATTACCTCCGTGAGGGTTTTCCACCCGTTTTTAAGTTCGGCAAACGTCTCAATCAGTTCGTCCATTTTAGTGCGCAGCGAGCGAGTGTGACGAATTGATACGTTGCAACTTTTTACAGATCGCATCATTGACAGATTGGAGCATAGGTCACGATAGTAACCAATGGCAGCACCAAACGCACGACCATCATAACCCGCTCTGATCATAATACGCGGAAACACATTGTCCCGTTGTTTGTACAGATCACGTCGATAGGAATCTGGAGGGGTAATGTTGACATAATGACCATCGCGAAAATGACATTCGACTTTGATGTCATCATCAAACACTTCGTTGGCAGCTTCCGATAACGCCACCACATCGTCCGTAGTGTGAGGTAAATAGCGATCTGTGACAGACCCTTTCCCTACTACCCCACTAGTGTCCGAACGGAACAAGCCATACCACGGAGTGGTCATACCATCGGGACCGCCCAGCGGAAACTTATCAACAGAAAAATCAAACGCAGCCCGTACAGTGTCCGCAACATTTACACTACTCATAACAAAACCCTTTCAAAGAAACAGAAAAACAGAGAACATCTATATTGTACCACATTATTCGTCAAAGTCAAACATTTTTTCAAAACATGGGCCGCACGTTTTGGAGATTAACAGCTCACGCTGATCGGCGTTCAGGTATGGTAGCGCGTCTTGAATTAACATGCCATCTTTCCACGCTTGGACATCTTCATAATTTACGCTGACTCGCTGACTGTCTTCGCAGTGGTGACATTTAAGGCTCAGAGTGGTGTTCATTTTTTTTTCCTTTCGTTTGATACTCCCATTATACTTATATCATCGGCAATTGCAACCCCCCTACACCACAAAAACTAGAAAGTTTTTTATGTTTTCCTAAGTCGTTGGTACCAAAGGGGTTACGTCGGGCGGGGCGGCCCCGCCGCTCCTAAGTCCTTATACCATCAGGGTTTACGAAGACAATCAAGCCCCATAATCCCTAGCGTCACAATTGCCACACTACACGCAAAATATAAATTTGTTTCATACATATAATTGTCCTAAAAAAAAGGGGGGGACGGCGCCCCCCCCAAACTAACGATCACACCACGCCCAAACACAACACGAACAAACTAAAATCAATAGGTAGATCAATAGGCTATGGCTTCCCCCTTTCTAGCGTAAGAATGTTTCACCTTATCACGCTTTAGAATTTGCAGCGCTTCGGAGGCTTCGCTCCCTTTCGGCTGAATTCCGTGAAGCAGGAGAGCAAAGCTATTGTTCCGCCATTCTGGCACAGCTGCATGGCTGTCATCGTGATCAATCTCCATTTTCTTATTATACGCTTCGTCTTCGGAAAATACAACCACGGATTCCCGTAGGTTATCCCGGTCAATCATATCATCATCACGCCCGCCACGGCTGGCAGTCAGAACAAAATTGTCAATTTCATCAATGTAATCGGAAAACTGATTCCAGTATTTTAGGCTTTTGGTATAAGCGTAAAACAATCGGTCAGGATTTGCCATTGCCAGATTGATAGCGGCAAAGAAATAATCCGCATTGAAGAAATCGCCGCCAACATGAAAACGCAAGATGCCACACTTTTTTGGCAAGTCTTCACATAGTCGCTCAGTCATGGCGGTGAAACTTTTGAGACCCTTCAGCGTATCGTAATTATGTTTACGCTTAGCATATACGTTAGGCAAGAGCGCCTCTTGACTAGCAGAGAAACAACGGAATTCTGTATAGGGACCGTCTTTCAATTTTACCTTAGGATTACCTGCTAGGCTAATTTCTCCAGTTTCATGAACCTTCGAGAAACAAGCAGACGCAAACGGACACGACCAACCTGACAACAAATCCAAAGAATAAACTTTGCGACCCTTCAACAACCATCGACCCAATTCGGGCACGTCGTAAAGTGCTTCCAACTTCGCATTCGCCTTACTAAACTTCAGCATTTGTGATGCTCCCTGTGATGTGTGATACTCTACCAGTATACTATATATATCGGCTATGTCAAGCAAAAACTTTAGACTTTTTTGGGCACACCATTTGCAGGGGGAAATCGTCGTAAGTCGTTGGTGCCAAAGGGTTTACGGAGGGCGGGGCGGCCCCGCCGCTCCTAAGTCCTTACGCCACAAGGGTTTACATCAAGCGAGGACGGCGGGATTTGAACCCGCAACCGCCGGATAGACAATCCGGTACTCTGCCAATTGAGTTACGCCCCCATAAAAAAACCCCCGCCCGAAGGCGAGGGTTCCCGAAAGGAAACACACACACACATCAGGCAGGATGAGGCTCCACACCTACACACGCCGCACAAAACAAATCAGGACCATACACTATTGTAATACCCCACACATAAATGAAATAAACATTCCTACAAACGATACAGCTAAACTTCCAAGCATAAACGCCACCACTAGCATAGCAATAGTTTTTATTTGTTCAAGCATATTAGTGAACCCATTGAATATCTGTGGGATTATCAACATGGCCATCAATTTTGTAGAAGCTATAAGACTTGTACTCTCCGGGTTCATGTTCAAGAGTAAGGTATCTAGGAACCTCTGCTCGTGCTACTTTTCCCGCTCTAATTTTACCATGGTAACGAAATGCCAACAGATCTCCAACAGCAATTTCACGAAAATCCTTAACCTGACTCATACTACTCATCCTCCAATTTGGAATACTTTACAAACCTGACTTGAGCATCATACAAACGCTTTTCGTCAACATCATAATTGAACTGTCCTTCTGCCTCATATTGTTTGGCATACTTGGCAATTCGTTCTAATCGTCGCTGTTTAACAGCTTTCTTTTCCGACGTTCTATTTTGCTTGGCCTCCTGTCGTCTGCGTTGCTTTTCAACGCTCCAAAGGTTTCTGGTTTCCCTGACTCCCCGATACGATTCGGGCAACCATTCCGTAGGCACTTCGAATGCCTCCAACACTGTCCGCTCTGCCTTTTCCCAGTCGATCTTCATTGCGCTTCTCCTTAGTGTCCTATCTCTTATATCGTCCATTTTACCAGCTGACTTGAGGGTTGTCAACCCTTTTTTTGGTTTTTTTTGGCTGACTTTGGCTGACTTTGGCTGACTGTAGCTGACTCGTGTGGGGGGGAAGGAGTCGGGAGAGGAGGGGAACGACACTCCCTCCCGATAGGATAGGGCGTTAACACCTCCACTTATGTGTCTCTGGAGGTATTTTGTACCACAAACCCGGCCCGGGTCAAGCCCTTGCAGCCCCTAGCAATCCGGGTCATAGTCCGCCCATTCTGTTAGTTCGTCCGGCTGGCCGTCATACTCGTATTCGTACTCGTCTTCGTGAACCCATCCCTCTCTCCAATCAAACACACATCCATTACGCGGATCTACTGAATTCCAACTGGGCAGCGGTCGTAACAATGCGAACCGATGATAAACCTCTTGCATGGCCAACCCTTTCAATGAAGTACCATTCAATTACTAAGCCCCATTATACTTATCATCGGCTATTTTTCCACCCCAATACCACCCCATCTGAGAAAATAACAGGAATAGACGTAAGTCGTTGCGGGGTAAGGGGTTAGGTTCGCCGGGGGCGCCCCGCCGTCCTAAGTCCTTATCTTACCTGGGGTTACGTAAGAACTCTACATATAACATCCACAGAACACCAAGCACCGGGACGCATAGTGCCAATAGTACGTAGTCTACCATTATATCCCCCTTTGAATATATTGAATCTCTTCACCATTCTCTACATTTTGCCTATACAAAGCCATCCGCTTAACCTTCCCAGCTTTGTAAGCTTGATGATTTGTCTCATCTTCTCCAACTTCTCCACCTTCCAATTCGGCCAGAGTCTTGCCTTTGTAGGTGATGGTTTCCATGATAGCCTTGTCAAGTTTCTCAAACATTCTATTTCCCCTATTTTCCACGGGTTTGATCCAACCATAGTTGTGATTCACGTTCGATTGCCAGGCCTTCCAAAGCCTCTTCTACCTCGGCACGATGGGTGTTGATTAAAATTTCATGGTCACCAATCCGAATTGTCAGCCACATATAGTCACCAACTGGTTGTGCGTCGTGCTTGTCACCCATCCAAACGGTCGCCGATTCAATTTTTTTCATTAGATATATTCCCAATGCGAGTGAAGAACGGTACCTGGTTGAAAAGATTCATTGACAATTTTATTCGCAGCACATTGGACCGCATCATACGAACCATCGGTTGTGACATCGTGAATGCCGAACCAACTGTCCTTTGATACGTCAAACCGAACCACAATTCTAATCTTTTCCGTGTACATCTTTTTTTTCTTGTGTAGTCGCATCAACTCAGTAACCGGAAATCTTCTCATAATTTTCCTCAGTCAGATGAATCTACATTATAGCTGATTCCACAATCAGTGCAACGGTAGTTGTAGTAACAGTTACCACGTTGTGTAACAGTCATATTATATTTACGGGATTTGGTTATAGCGTATTCTTTAGGACCGAAGTAATCCTTAAGACTATATTCACACCCACAATTTTCAGTATGCTTGGCATACTCTACAGGAATCGTTTTCCAGCCATTCATAGTTCCTAAATCTTTATTCATTTGTTTTCTCCACGATCATAGATCTCAACGCAATATTCACAATACTTGTATAGGTCTTTTCGATTTTCGTCGAAGTAGGTTTCGGCCTCTTCTCTTGTATCGAAATTATAACCGAACGAATCAAACCCATCAAACCCAATCCAAAATCTCTTCTTTTCTCTGTTCATCATGTCTTTTCTCTCTTTCTATAGTATATATAACGCATTCCATGTGC
>Ga0208684_1000644_pt1 | contig 23607 bp, 20 predicted proteins | sample MalvireepMed_b05_FD_184245 | JGI IMG/M metagenome (GOLD analysis project Ga0208684, IMG submission 184245) | Marine viral communities from the Global Malaspina Expedition - Malaspina viral metaG DeepMed_b05 (SPAdes) (version 2) | ecosystem: Environmental > Aquatic > Marine > Oceanic | place... | reverse complement strand
TCCCAGGCCTGGTACCAGGCCTGTTCGATGCTGTCGGGTTGGTAGGTTTTATCCATGATCTCCGCTGTCTTCACCGCAAAAACGAAGGGCGAATTATAGCGAAAGGGGGCGCCGCCGTCGCGCTCCGTGGTTCAGAGACGATGGCTCTGAATCTGGAAGCCGCGGTCGCGGTAGAAGCGAAAACGGGCCCGGCCCGCTTCGCGCAGCGGGCCGTCGCCGGTGATCATTTCCGCCACCCGCTGGAAACGGGTGGCGAAATCCGGCACCTCCGGCGCCAGATTGATCAGCACATCGTGGTGGTCGCCGGGGTCGTCCCCGTGCCCCACCACCACCGGCGTCTCTGCCATCGGCGTGTCCGCCGCCAGATCGTGGGGCAGAAAGCCGGTGGCCGGCTGCGCCCAGAAAGCGGCGTCCACCTCGCGGGCGTGGACGTCGTCCCGGCAGTGCACATAAATGCGCCGGGACTGCCGCCAGGCCTTCTCCGCGATGCGGCGGGCGAGGGCGGTTTGCACGCCTTCGCCGGCCTGTTCAGTGATGTAGAACAGTATTTCCGTCAAGGGGTCAGCCTTTGCGCTCCGCCAGATTGATCAGGTAGCGGGTGAGCATCGGCACCGGCCGGCCTGTGGAGCCCTTCTCCTTGCCGCCGCTGTTCCAGGCGGTGCCGGCGATGTCCAGGTGCGCCCATTTCACGTCGCGGGCAAAGCGGTGCAGGAAGCAGGCCGCGGTGATCGAGCCGCCCTTGGGGCCGCCGATGTTCTGCATGTCCGCGAACGGGCTGTCCAGCTGGGTCTGGTAGTCCTCCCACAGCGGCATCGGCCAGCCCCGGTCGCCGGTGTCCCGGCCCGCTTCCAGCAGTGCCTCGCTGAGGGCGTCGTCGTTGCTGTACACCGCCTGGGCGTGGCTGCCCAGGGCCATCACGCAGGCCCCGGTCAGGGTGGCCACATCGATCACCGTATGCGGCTTGTGCTTCTGCTGCACGTAGGTGAGGGCGTCGCACAGCACCAGCCGGCCCTCGGCGTCGGTGTTGAGAATCTCCACGGTCTGGCCGGACAGGGTTTTGACGATGTCCCCGGGGCGCGTGGCTTCGCCGTCGGGCATGTTTTCCGCCGCCGCCACCACGGCCACCAGGTGGATCGGCAGCCCCAGCTCGCAGACGGTTTTCATCGCCCCGAATACGCTGGCGGCGCCGCCCATGTCGTACTTCATCTCGTCCATGCTGGCGCCGGGCTTCAGGGAGATACCGCCGGTATCGAAGGTAATGCCCTTGCCGACCAGGGACACCGGCTTGCCGGTGGCACCCTTGTAGTCCATCACGATCAGGCAGCCCTTGCGGCTGCTGCCCTGGGACACGGCGCAAAACGCGCCCATGCCCATTTTTTCCGCCTGGGCGTGGCTGATCACCTTCACGGACAGCTTTTTCTCGTAGTCCTTGGCCAGCTGACGGGCGCGCTTGGCCAGGTACTCCGGGTAGCAATCGTTGGGCGCCATATTGCCCAGGTCCTTGGCCAGCGCGGACCCGGCGGCCACCGCCTTGCCCACGTTGGAGGCCTTCTTCAGGCCGAGGAAGCTTGCCAGCGGCCCGAGGGTAAAGCCGTGCAGCACGATGGTGGTGACGACCACTGCGAAGGTGAAGGCCACCATGCGGCCGGCATCGGCGACGCCGACATCGGCGAGCAGGGTTCCGAACAGGCCCGAAACGGCGACGGCGACCACACCGCGCGGCGCGATCCAGGCACTGAGCAGCCGTTCCTGGATAGTGGCGCCGGACCGGATGGTCGCGAGCAGGATGGCGATCGGACGGATCACCAGCAGCAGCGCGGCCACGAACAGCGCCGCACTCCAGTCGAGCGAACGGATCTCGTCCAGGCTCAGCGAGGCCGTCAGGATGATGAAGACGCCCGAGACCAGCAGCGTGGTGATGGTTTCCTTGAAACGGCGCATGTCGGTGAGCGAGGCAATGCGGCTGTTGGCCAGAACCACGCCCATCACCGTGACCGTGAGCAGCCCGGATTCTTCCAGCAGCGTGTTGGTGGCGGCATAGACAGCCACGACCGAGGCCAGCAGCACCGGCGCCTTGAGGAATTCGGGCACATGGCCGCGCACGAAAGACCAGACAATCAGCTTGGCGGCGACAATACCGGTGCCGATCGCCGCGGCAAAGCCGACCAGAAGCAGCACGACCAGGTTTTCGGCTTCGTGCAGGCCGATATAGACAAGGATGACCTCGAAGGCGACGACGGCAAAAAGCGCGCCGATCGGGTCGTTGACAATGGCTTCCCAGCGCAGCAGCGAAGCGGGACGGGCATCGAGCTGGGCCTGGCGCAGCAGCGGCATGATCACCGTCGGGCCGGTGACCACGAGGATGGCGCCCAGCACAATCGCCGTCGGCCAGCTCAATCCACCGATATGGTGAGCGGCAAGGGCGGCCATGCCCCAGGTCATCGGTCCGGCATACATAATTATGCGTCTGACAGCAGTAGAGGTCTCACGGATCTCCTTGAAATTCAGCGTCAGCCCGCCTTCAAACAGGATGATGGCCACAGCGATCGAGACCATCGGCCGGTAGATGGAGCCGAAATCTTCCGTCGGGTTGAGAAAGCCGGTGGCCGGACCGGCGATGAAGCCGGCTGCCAGCAACAGCACGATGGCCGGCAGTTGCAGCCGCCAGGCAAACCATTGCGCGGCAATGCCGGCTGTGCCGATCACGGCAAGTTTGAGAACGATATCATCCATGTCAGTCCCCTTGTCGTGCCGCCCTGGCGCGAATTGTTATTTGAGCAGGTTCTCAAGCTTTGTCACGGCGTTTTCCGGATTCTCGCCCCAGGCAATGGTGCTCTTGAAGCGGCCTTCCGCGTCGAGAAGAAACACCGAGGCCGTATGGTCCATGGTGTATTCACCCTCCGGGTCGGCTGAATCGACCGGCACCTTCTTGGCATAGATGTTGAAGCCCTTGACCGCGGCATTGACCTTGTCAGCCGGTCCGGTGATGCCGGTAATCCGGTCGCTGACGCCCGAAATATACGCGTTCAGCAGCTCCGGTGTGTCGCGTTCGGGATCGACGGTGACGAAATAGGCACCGATCCTGTCGGCCTCGGGATCCACCTGCCTGAGCCAGCCATCGAGCTCGAACAGCGTCGTCGGGCAGATCTCGGGGCAATGGGTGAAGCCGAAGAACAGCGCCGTCGGCCGGCCGCGGAAGGCGGCTTCGGTGATCGGGCTGCCGGTCTGGTCCACCAGTTCGAACGGTACGCCGTAGGGCTTGGCCGAGAGCTCTGTCTCGGTTCGCTGCCATTCATAGGTCAGCCAGCCAAGCGCCAGCGCCATGGCTGCCACGAGGATCCAGAGGATGAGGCGGAAGGTTTTCATCAAAATCTCCAGTGAGGCTGCCGCTTGCGTCCCGCTGCAAGCGGATCAAACCGGGCCGGATTTGCTTTATCTGTTTACAGGCACCAGGAAAGCCCGCTTGCGGCAAGTGCGTCCAGAAGGGCGGGGCCATTTGCCTGCCACGCGGCAAACACCAGCCCGGTCAGCATGGCCGCGGCAATCAGGCCGAGAGCACGGGGTAGGAAGCCTGCAAACAGGTTCTGTAGGGGCGGCGCTGCTGGGCCTTGGGGCGCGGGTGCACGGGTCATGCGCCTTATCTAGAGCTGATCATGGGCAAAGGGAAGTGGCTAGATGCGCGGCAGGGCCGACGCACGCCATCTTTCATTTGTCATGGACAAGTCCCATATCAGTCCGGTCAGTTTCAGCCGCGGGGCCGCGCCGTGGGGAACCTCGCATGCCGCGGCGCGTTCACCGGAGAAGGAGAATTTTCATGATCACTCGCAAGCCAATCCGTTCCACCGCCCGTGCGGCTCTCATTGCGGCCAGCTGCCTGGCAGCGCCCATGCTGGCGACATCGGCGCAGGCCGAGCAGGTTGGCGAGGTCGGTGTCGACTGGCTCGGCAATGACATTCTGATTGATGCGGTGACCGATCCGGAGGTTGCGGGCGTCACCTGCCATGTCGCCTATTTCGACCGTGGCGTGATCGACCGCCTGCAGAAGGGCAACTGGTTCGAGGATCCGTCCAACGCCTCCATCGCCTGCCGCCAGACCGGCCCGATCACCATCAAGGACATCGATCTCGATGAAGACGGCGACGTGGTGTTCAAGGAATCGCGCTCGCTGATCTGGAAATCGCTGGTGGTGCGCCGGATCTACGACAAGGCCAATGATACGCTGATCTATCTGGTCAACTCCCAGCAGGTTCAGGACGGCTCCGCCAAGATGAACATCTCCACCGTCCCGCTCTACGGCCAGGAAGTGGTGTGGGAAAACGGAAAACCGTGACAAGATCAATCGTAGCCTCATCGCCGATTGAATGCGTGTACTCGCTCACCTGGCGATGCATCTGTTACCTCGGAGTACCAGCGGATTCGTGAGTTGAGCATCCGGCGCGTACAGCAATGGTGAGGGCTCAAACACCCCGGTTTTGAAACGACCATAGCGGAGCCGATTGCCGCTCAACCGTGCCGCCGGTCTTGAGCGCGGTCCGAATTGTGCTAGCGTGGTGTTTCTTCCGGGGAGAAATTCTTGAAGACCGACCAGTTGCACCATCAGCGAGACAGTCCTGCATTGCGGGGCATGACTCTCTTTGAGGATAGCATTCATCCGAGTACCAGCCTGTCTTCGGATCGTCTGATTGCCAATGGGCAGGATCTCGACCTGGCTCGTTCTGTGGTGGCGGATATCTTTGTCAATCACCGCATCAAGAGCAATCGCGCGACTTCGTTGCGCCCGATCAATGTCAGCTGCCGACGCTTGTCATCAGTCTCGCTTTGCTATTTCGATTATGGCTGCAGCCTTGAGATTGAACCTGATCTTTTTGAGGATTTCTACCTGATGTTGATTCCGCTGGAAGGCGGATCACAGGCACGCTGCGGCAGCCATACATATCAGGGAGCGCAGGGTACATCCATGATCCTGCCCGCAGAACAGGAAACGTCAATCCTGTGGTCGGATACAACGAGAAAGCTTGTGGTGCAGATCGACCGTCGCAAGCTGACAGCGAAGCTCGAAGGCTTTCTGGGTGAGAGCCTGCCGCGGTCTCCGCGCTTCGGCATGGAAGCACAGGACGTGCTGTTCCCTTCCAGTCCTCTGCGTCAGGCCTTGCAGGGCATGCTGTCCATAGCCTGCACGCCCGGACTGCCCGGCAAGAACCTGATGGTGTCCGCGTTTGAAGACGCCTTCTTCGCATCGGTGCTGCATTTGCATCACAGCGACATGTCCGACGCGATCAGGGATGGAGCTGTTTCCTCCGCGTGCCCCAAGGCGGTACGCCGGGCCGAGCGATACATCGAGACCCATCTCGCCGAGCCGATCTGCATCGAGGATCTGGCGCAGGCGGCCGGTACGTCGGCCCGCTCTCTGTTCGATGCCTTCAAGCGCTTCCGACAAATGTCGCCCATGCGCTATGTTCGTTTCCAGCGTTTGCAGCAGGTCCAGAAAATCCTGCGCAACTCCGATCCCGCGACTCCCATCGCAGACATTGCTGCTGAGTGGGGATTTGGTCATCCGGGACGGTTCGCCAGAGAATATACACAGCAGTTCGGCGAAACTCCGTCACAGACGCGCCGCAAGCTTTAGCCACGGCAATTACCACGCCGCCGCAATCGGTCATTTCCTCACCTCTTTTCTATCCTTCAAACTGATTGCAGTAGCCGTTTTCGGGCGGCTGGCGGTTCCGACTGTCCAGTTTCCGCAATGAAAGGACAGGTCCTGCAGCAAACGTCTCCTGGCCCGCGTTATCAGCTTGTGTGATTCCGCCGCACCCATTGGGATGCCGGCTAACAGAAAAGACGGATCACCGTTTCAACAGGAGAACAGACATGAGCGATGCAGCAGGAAAAACCGTCATTGTAACCGGGGCCTCGACCTTGCTTGGGCAGGGCATCGTATCGGCCTTTGCCCGTGAGGGTGCCCATGTGGTCATGGCCGATATCGACGTCGAGAACGGCGAACCGCTCGCCGATCAGCTGGGAGAGAACGTTGTATTCGTGCGAACTGATATCACCGACGATGCCAGCATCGACGGTTGCATTGAAACGGCAGTCAATCGTTTCGGAGGCGTGGATTACCTGGTCAATATGGCCTCGACCTATCTCGACAACGGCATTGCCACCTCCCGTGAGGACTGGCTCACGTCGCTCAATATCAACCTGGTCGGAGGCCAGATCTTCTCGCAGAAGATTGCGCCGGTGATGGAGCAGCGTGGCGGCGGCGCCATTGTCAATTTCGGCTCGATTGCCGGGAAGGTCTCGCAGCCGGGACGGATGACCTATTCTGCTGCCAAGGCGGCAATCTTGCGGATTACCGGCAATGCGGCGATGCAATTGCAGCCGCAGAACATCAGGGTAAACAGCGTTTCTCCGGGCTGGACATGGTCGAGCATCATGAAAATGGCAACCGGTGACAAGCGCGAGAAGGCGGACAGCGTCGCAGCTCCGTTCCACATCATGGGCCGCACCGGCAATCCCGACGAAGTGGCCGAAGCGGTTCTGTTCCTGTGCTCGGAGAAAGCGCGCTTCATCAACGGCACCGATATCGCGGTGGATGGCGGTTACACGGCGCTCGGCCCCGAGGGCATGGAAGATGCCGTCGCCAAATTGATGGAATGACAGATCTGCCGGAGAAGGAGAGAGGCCAAATGAGCGTATCCGTCAATCCGCGCGATCTGCGCACAGCTTTCGGGAAATTTGCCACCGGCGTGACAGTGATCACCGTGCGTCTTGGTGATCATGAACATGGCATGACAGCCAATTCGTTTTCCTCGGTCTCGCTTGATCCGCCGATGTTGCTGGTCTGCGTTTCGAAAAAGGCCAGATCACTGGAGGTGATTTCTCAGAGCGGGCAATTCGGTGTCAGCGTCCTGGCTGCAGATCAGCAAAGCGTGTCCAACCATTTTGCCGGAAAGCCCGAGTTGGAAAAGGTTGTGTTTGCCAGCCTTGGCGGGGTGCCCACCATCAAGGGCGCGATTGCGCAGTTCGGATGCCGGCTGGACTCAATCCACGATGCCGGGGACCACGCAATCCTGCTGGGCGAAATCTCGGACTACGCCTACTGCGAAGGCAGGCCGCTTCTCTACCAGGACGGCGGCTACCGGGAGCTTTCAAACGAGCCCTTGGCGTGAGCTGTTCCGAGGCAACAAGAACACTATTCAGAGGGAAAAGAACATGAGCAAAATCGCGATTATCGGCTCCGGTATCAGCGGCCTGGTGGCCGGCATCGGATTGCTTGAGCAAGGTCATCAGGTCACCATCTACTCCAATCTGAGCGCCGAAGACTGGCTGACGAAGGTGCCGCCGACCGGGACGGCTTGCCGTTTCGCTTCGTCCCTCGACCTGGAGGAGGAGCTCGGCATCAACTTCTGGAACGACACGACGCCGATCAACGGCGTGCATTTGACATTCTGTCCCAAGCCTGGCCGGCAGTTGATCGACCTCATGGGACGGCTGGACCGGCCGGCGCTGGCGATCGATGTTCGGCTTCAGTCGCACCGATGGACGCTGGAGTTCGAGAAGCGGGGCGGCACGGTGGTGGTTGCGCAGGTCGATGTTCCTATGATGGAGACCATTGCGGCGGAGAATGACCTGACGCTGGTTGCAGCAGGCAAGGCTGATATCGGCAAGCTGTTCGAGGTTGACGAAGCCCGGTCGGTCTATGACAAACCGCAGCGGAAGCTGGCCATGTTCGTTGTCAAGAATGTCGACATGGACCGGTCACGCGACGGCATTCTGATGACGCACGGGATCAAGTTCAATTTCTTCGGCTCAGAAGGCGAGCAGTTTAGCGTTCCTTACTGGCATCGTGACGGGTATCAATGCTTCAACTCGATTTTCGAAGCCAGGCCCGGCCGCGCCTTTGACAAGTTTGACGATTGCAAGACCGGGCAGGAGGTTCTCGACCAAGCCAAGGCGCTGTTCAAGCAGTATATTCCCTGGGACTACCCTTGGCTCCAGCACGCCGAATTGGCAGACGAAAGAGGCTGGCTGAAAGGCGCGGTGCGTCCCTGTTACAAGAACCCGGTGGGCACGCTTCCGTCCGGCGCGAAGGTGATGGCTGTCGGAGACACGGCAAATTCGATGGACCCAATTGGCGGGCAGGGTGCCAACAATTGCTACCGGCAGATCCGCGTGCTTCTCGAAGCAGTCAGGGACAATGCCGGAAAGGACTATTCAGAAAGCTGGATGCAATCGACCTTCGATAGTTATTACGAGCAGATCGGTAAATCCACCAACATCTTCAATAACATCCTGCTGGAGGAGATCTCGCCGGCCGGGATCCGCATGCTCTGCGCCCAGTACGGAAGCAGCGGCGACATCAACGACACCTCGGTGCAGCAAAAGATCGCCAATGCCTTCGTCAACAATTTCGACAACCCCAACCTGATCACCGATTGCTTTCTCGATGACAGCGCTGCCAAGGCCTATATCAACGGATTGACGGGCGGCAAGGCAGGCGGCACCGATGTCAAAGCCAAGATGGCTATCGCGCTGGGTCAGTTGCGTCAGGTTCTCGGCAGACCCCGCAATGACCACCCGCTCGCCAGTCCCCGATTGGCGAAACAGGCAAGCTGAGTTTGGGCTGAAACGGTGGCTGCTACCGTGCCGCCGTATGGTCGGGACGTAACCCGGGAAAGCGGAAAACGTTGAGCATGTTTGCGGGACCGGTGCTGTGTGGCACCGGTCCGGCTTTGAATGCCCTTACAGGCAGGGTCGGCCTACTTGATGTTGAAAAGCCGGCGTGCGTTGTCCTCGTAGAAGGCCTTCAGCACATCAGGCCCCACCGGCATGTTGTCGAGGACTGCGGTCTCTTCGGGCACATATTGCCAGGGGTAATCCATCGCGTACATCACGCGGTCCGCGCCGATGACATCCTGGACATACATGATCGGCTTGGGATCACCGACGCCCGAGGACGTGTAGTAGAAATTCTCACGCAGATATTCCGATGCCTTGCGCTTGAGCGGCCTGGCGCCTTCATAACGGTTGGAGCGGGACAGCCGCGTGTGCATGAAGTCGATGCGGTAAAGCCAGAACGGCAGCGCTTCGCCGGTATGCCCCAGAACGATCTGCAGCTTGGGGAAGCGGTCGAACAGGCCCGATACCAGCAATCTCAGCGCATGCAGGCCGGTCTCGCAGGAAAAGCCGTAAACCGCGGCGTCTAGGCCGCGTCCGAGAAACGGCTCCAGCATCTGCGGAGAGGGCGTGTTGGGATGCAGGTAGATCGGCACACCGAGCGCTTCGGCGGCCTCGAACACGCCCCAGTACTGTTCATCATCGAGATAGGTGCCGAGCGTGTGGGAGTTCAAGATCCCGCCCCTGAGACCGAGCTTGGTCACACCGCGCTCGAGTTCCTTGGCTGCGTTTTCGCGGTGAAGCGGCGAGAAGGCGGCCAGTCCGGTGAACCGGTCAGGATGCCTGGCAATGCCTTCGGCCAGTTCGTCGTTGGAGCGGACCGCGAGGCTGTGCGCTGTGTCCGGATCGAAGATCTGCACACCCGGCGAGGACAGGGCCAGCACGGCGATATCGACGCCGGCAGCATCCATGTCGGCAATCCGGGTTTCCCCGAGGCTGACAATGCGGTTGTTGTGGTTCCGGGCGATCTCGTTGTCGCCGGAAAAGAAACCCCACAGCGAATGGAAACCCGGCTCGCCGATGTTCTTCTCGCGGATTTCCTTTCGGTAAAGGTCGAGAATTTCCTCGGGCATCCACGCTTCTTCGGTGGCTATTCGCTTGTAGGGTGGATTGGCGGTTCTCTCGGTCATCTGAAACTCCTTTGGGTTGAGAAATACTAGATTGCGGGGCGAGGGGCGCTTGGCAGCATGCGGTTCGACACCAGAACGGCGGCAAAGCCGAGGATCGCTGCGGTAATGGCGAGGGGGGTGTCGGGTGGCACAACAGCAGTCAGTCCGCCCAGCGCCAGCGCTGCGAGACCTACGGCCCAACGGGCAAGGCTCCCGCCAAAGGCAGCACGGCGCGCCAGCACTTCGGCGAGGAAATGCCCGGCGGCGTAGATCGTCAGGCAGGAAATGCCGATCTCGAGCCAGGTGCCGTCAAACAGCAGCGCGGAATTGAAGGCGAAGACGAAGGGCAGCAGATAGGCGACGGCCGCCAGCTTCATCCCGGTCGTTCCGGTCTGCCACATGTCGCTGTCGGCGATGGAGGCGGCTGCGTAGGACGCAATCGCCACCGGCGGGGTCAGCATCGACAGAAGGCCAAAATAGAAGATGAAGAAATGCGCCGAAATCATCGGCACGCCCTGGGCGACGAGAGCCGGGGCCAGCAGCACGGCAACCACGACATAGACACCCGATGTCGGCATGCCGACGCCCAGCACAATGGCGATCAGGGCGGTCACGGCAAGCAGTGGCAGGACACCGCCATATTCGGCGATCTGGCCCAGCGCCAGGGTCAGCGCGAAGCCGAGCCCGGTGATGTTGATGGTGCCGATGATGATGCCGGCGATGGCGCAGACGAGCAGGATCGGGATCAGGGTTTCCCCGGCGCGCATGGCGATCCTGGGGATCAGCGCCAGTCGTTCCGCATCCCGCGGCGCCATGACCAGGTGCAGCACAAAGGCCGCTGCCGAGGCATAGAGCGCCGATTTTCCAGGCGCATAGCCGAGGAAGAACAGGAAATAGATCAGCGCGCCGAGCGGGAACAGCAGCGGCCAGCTTCTCATCAGCGCGTCACCGACGCGGGGCAGGTTTTCCTTAGGCTCGCCCGACAGGCCGTTGGCGGCGGCGTAGCGGTCAACCTGACGGTAGAGCAGCAGGTAGTAGAAGATTGCCGGCAGCAGCGCTGCAAGCACAACCTCGGCATAGGAAATTTGCAGAAATTCGGCGATGATGAAGGCTGTGGCGCCCATCACCGGCGGCGCGATCTGGCCGCCATTGGAGGCGACTGCCTCGATGGCCGCGGCATAGCGGGCGGGAAAGCCCGAGCGCTTCATCATCGGGATGGTGACCACGCCGGTCGACATGACATTGGCAACGGTAGATCCGGACAGCGTTCCGAACAATGATGACGCAAGGATCGCCACCTTGGCTGGCCCGCCCTGGCGGTGGCCCATCGCGGACATGGCAAGACGGGTGAGCAGTTCCGAGCCGCCGACGGCGTTGAGCACGGCGCCAAAGACAATGAAACCAAGGATCTGCGTGGCGCCGACATTGAGCACGAGGCCGGGAATGCCGTTGGTGTCGTTGTAGAGGTAGAGCAGGTAGCGCGGCGGGCTGACATAGGCCGCCTCGAAAATGCCCGGCGCCAGATAGCCGATGAAGCCATAGAGCATCAGCGCCGAGGCCAGTAGCGCCAGCACAAGGCCGCAATAGCGCCGGGTGACTTCGAGCACGCCCGCAATGGCGATCACCGCCGGCACCCATTTGTGCGGACCGCGGTCGATCGGATCAAGCAGCCAGGTCGCGTAATGGACGGCCAGCCACCACCAGCTCAGCATCGCGGCCAGGCCGAAAACCAGATCCAGCCATTGCGGCAGCCGCAAATGCGGGCGGGTGGCAATTCCGGCCAGGACCCCGAGGCCGAGGATGACGGCGAGATACTGCTCGGTGAGCCATACCTGTCCGATCCATCGCGGGGCATCAAGCATCCACAAAATGCCGACGACGGGCAGGGACGCAGCGACATGGGCGGCGCGCATCTTTGGTCTCCTGAGGGACTTAAACTTGAAAAAACGAACGAGACGGCCGGCCCGGTCAGCCGGCCGTCAGGGCCGGGGCTTACTTGGCGAGCGAAGCCTCAAGCGCATCGTTTTCATCGGTCCACATGCCGCGCTCTTTCCAGTAGGCCACTGCGCCCGAATGGTAGGGGGCGGTGTTGGTCGGAGCCGACATCATGTCCTGCGCGCCGCCGCGCAGCGGCGGATAGTCCTTCTGCAATTGCGGAAACGCGTCGTAGAGCGCGCCGAGGATTGCCTGCACATCTTCGTCCGCGGTGTCGGCGCCAACCGTCAGGTAGACGTCGAAGGCCGAGACCACGACCGGATCGGTGATTTCGGGCATCCGCGGATTGGCGTTGACGGTCATCGGATAAAGGCCCGGCAGCCGCTCATCGAAGAAGGCCTTGGTGGCGTTGTCGCCTTCCAGGGTCAGGTAGCGGATGCCGCCGGGGATGCCGGCATTGGCCTGCTGCACCATCGGAATTCCGATGGCCGCCGAGGTGGCGTCGAGCTGGTTTTCGGTGAGCGCCTCAAGCCCGGTGGACAGGCCAGAGACAGTGACCGGTTCGACATCGTCGACACTCAGGCCGGCGGCTTCAAGCGTTGCGACATTGACCTGGCTGACAGCGGCGAGCGACGCGAATTCGGTCACGGTGCGCTTGCCCTTGAGGTCGGCCACGGATCGCATGTCGCTGTCAGCGCGGACGATAAAGGCCATCCGCAGCGGCCACAAGCGGGCCACCACCCGCAGGTTGTCCAAGGGCTTCTTGCCGCCGGTTCCACTGTAGGAATCATTGATGTCGATGGACGAGTTCAGCCCCAGTGTCAGTTCGCCCGCCGCAATCAGCGGCAGGTAGACCGACGAGCCGGTGAAAGGCTGCACCGTGACCTGGCGTTTGAGCCGCTCCTGCAGCGCTGCGGCCATGCCGCCACCGATGGTGTAATAGAGCGAGCCTTGCGGATTGGTTCCGATGGTGATGCGCGACTGTGCCGAGGCGTCATCGGTGGCGAAACCGAAAGAGACGGCGAGGGCTGCAGCAGCGATCACCTGTTTGAAATTGTTCAGCATTGTTTCCTCCCTGTTCCGGCCGCTTCTGAAATGGCTGGCGACCGGCCCATCCGAACGGTAGCGGGCTTGGCTTGATCTGGAAATGGAATTTTTGTAAATCATTCATGAAGTAATTTACTTAATCCGAAGGTTGTCATGTCCGTCACCGCCCTTACGCTGAAGCAGTTGCGCGCCATTCTGCAGGTCTATCGGACCGGGCGGATATCGGCTGCGGCGGAGGTGCTCAATGTCACCCAGTCGGCGGTCAGCGTGCTGATCCGGCAATCGGAGGAGGCGCTGGGGGCGCATCTGTTTGACCGCACCACGCGGTCGCTTGCGCCGACCGATGCGGTGGAAATGATCATCGGCATGGTCGAGCGCATTCTCGATGATGTCGGCGCACTGGAGGACACGGTCAGCGGCCTTGGCGACCTGACCCGCGGCCGGATCCGCCTGACCACCACGCCGGCCACCGGCATGACCTATCTGCCCTCGGTGGTTCGCCGGTTTCGCGAGAATTATCCAGGCGTCAATCTGATGCTGGATGATTGCGCGCCGAACCAGTTCTTCACCAATATCCGCTACGAGCGCGCCGATTTCGGTATCGGCACCGAACCGGATGATGCCGATATCTTCGACTGGCGGCCGCTGCACGATGATCCGCTGCAACTGATCTGCCCCGACGATCATCCCTTCGCCGCACGCCAGTCCATTGCCTGGGGCGAGTTGCACGACGTGCCGCTGATCCTGTCGCGCAGCGATTACGGCGTGCGCAACCTGGTGGAAAAGAACCTCGCGCGGCTGGGTGTCCGGCTCAAGCTCTCAGCGGAAGTGGCATTTCTGGGCAGCGCCATCTGGATGACCGCCTGCGGCATGGGCATGGGCATCCTGCCGTCACGTTTTGCCTCCGCCAGCCGCATGAACGGCGTGCGCGCCCTGCCGCTGGTCGACCCGGTGGTGACCCGCCCGCTCGGCGTGGTTACCCACACCGCCCGCTCCCTCTCGCCAGCCTCCAAGGCCTTTATCGAGATGATGGCGGAGGATGTGGGGCAATGGGTTACCAGTCGCAGCTGATGTCGGGACGTGTGGTTTATCGCCATCTGACGGCGTGCCGGTCCGGTGCCATCCAGGTGCCGGCTTACCTGATTGGCTGCAGTTTGATCTTTGTCATGCTGCCTTGACGGCTAGTGTGGTTCTGTCCAGCAATGAGCGACCGGACCGCTCCTGTTTCAAAGGCGAACATGCAAGTGACAGCAGACAGGCCAGACAATGCTCATGCGCAGAGCCTGCAGGAGGTAGCCACTTCCCTTGAGGCGGATGCCGAAAGGGGCCTCTCGACATTGCAGGCGCAGGAGCGGCTGAAGACTCACGGCCCCAACCAGCTCCGCCGTCAGAAAACCAGAAGCGTGCTGTCGATCCTGGTTCACCAGTTCAACAGCATTATCGTCTGGCTCTTGGCCGGGGCGGCAATGTTGTCGTTTGGGTTTGGTGATACCGCCGAGGGTGTGGCGATCGTCGTGGTGCTGGTGATCAACGGCGCCATCGGCTTCAGCACCGAACTGCGGGCGGCCCGCTCCATGGAAGCGCTGATGCGCATCGCCGAGGTGAAGACCCGTGTGCGCCGCGACGCGCGTCAGCGCATGGTTGATGCGCACGAACTGGTGCCCGGCGACGTGGTGATTCTCGAGGCAGGCGACGTGGTGACCGCCGATTTGCGGATCAGCCAGGCCTCGAACCTGCAGGCTGATGAATCGGTGCTGACCGGGGAATCGATCCCGACGGGCAAATCCACGATAGAAGTGGCGCAGGATGCGGTGCCGGGTGACCGGGCCTGCATGGCCTTCAAGGGAACATCGATCACGCAAGGTACGGGCGAGGCGCTGGTCGTCGCCACCGGCATGGACACCGAACTCGGCCGCATCAGCGACCTGGTGCAAAGTGCGGAAAGTGAAACGGCTCCGCTGGAAAAGCGGCTCGACCGGTTGGGCCACCGGCTGGTCTGGCTGACCTTCGTGCTCGCGGCCCTGACCATCTTTGCCGGCATCCTGCGCGGGCACGAGATGATTGCCATGATCCAGACCGGGGTGGCGCTGGCCGTGGCCGCCGTGCCGGAAGGGCTTCCGGTGGTGGCGACGCTCAGCCTGGCGCGCGGCATGTGGCGGATGAGCCAGCGCAACGCGGTGATCACCCGCCTGTCCTCGGTCGAGACCCTGGGCGCCACAACCGTGATCCTGACGGACAAGACCGGGACACTGACCGAAAACCGGATGACAGCCGTGCGCTATCTGCTTGATGCCGGCGATGTTGATCTTGAGAGGGACAACTGGCGCGATTCATCTCCCGACGACGCTTCCCTTTCCTGGGCGATCCGGATCGGGGCGCTGTGCAACAATGCCGAGCTTGGCGACGGAGCGGCAGATGGCCGTGCGGGCGATCCGATGGAGCTGGCGCTGCTTGCGGTTGCGGCGGCCTCGGGTGTCAGCCACACTGGGCTTTCGCAGGACTACCCCGAAATTCGCGAGCATGCCTTCGATCCGGACAGCAAGTTGATGGCCACCGTACATGCTGCGGACGGAGGCTTCCTTGTCGCGGTCAAGGGCGCACCGGAAGCGGTGATCGACAGTGCGGAATCGGTGCTGACCGCGGATGGTCCGCGCCACCTCGACGCGGCCGCGCGCGGGAAATGGCATGACCGCAGTTCGCAAGCCGCCCGCCAGGGGCTCAGGTTGCTGGGGCTGGCGATGAAACACATCGATCAGGATGCTGGTGGGGCTGGTCTGCCTGCTGGATCCGGTCCGCGAGGATGTGCCCCCGGCCATAAGGGCCAGCCGAGCGGCCGGTGTGCGGGTGATCATGCTGACCGGCGATCACGCCGATACGGCGGCGACGATCGCCCGGCATGCGGGTCTTGGCGACGGAGAGCTGCGGGTGATCGAGGGCGGTCAACTGACTGGCATCAAGCCAGACGCGATCCGCGATGAGCTGCGCGAGCGGGTTCTGTCGGCGGATGTGTTTGCCCGTGTCGCGCCGGAAACCAAGCTGACACTTGTCTCGATATTCCAGCAGGCCGGCCATGTTGTGGCCATGACCGGCGACGGGGTCAACGACGCACCGGCGCTGAAGAAGGCCGATATCGGCATTGCCATGGGCAAGCGCGGCACGCAGGTCGCTCAGGAAGCGGCGCACATGGTGCTGCGCGACGATCGTTTCGCCACCATCATCTCGGCGATGCGGCAGGGGCGGGTGATCTTCGGCAATATCCGAAAATTCGTGGTCTATCTGATGTCGTGCAATGTCAGCGAGGTGCTGGTTGTCGGCATTGCCGTCGGGGTCGGGCTGCCGATGCCGTTGCTGCCGCTGCAGATCCTGTTTCTCAACCTGATTACAGACATCTTCCCTGCCTTCGCGCTGGGGCTGGGCAAGGGTGACCAGAACATCATGCGCCGGCCGCCGCGCGACCCGGACGAGCCGATCATGGACCGGTCACGCTGGACGCTGATCGGCGTGCTCGGATCGGCCATCACGGTGTCCACGCTGGGCGCTTTCCTGCTGGCGCTTCAGTGGCTCAGACTGGAGGCTGGCGCGGCCGTGACCGTAGCATTCCTGACGCTGGCGCTGGCGCAATTGTGGAACGTGTTCAACATGCGCAATCCTAAGGCGGGGCTGATCCGCAATGACGTCAGCCGCAATGCTTATGTCTGGGGTGCGCTGGCGCTCTGCCTTGGGTTGATCGGCATGGCGGTGGGGCTGCCCGTGCTCGCGGACCTGCTCGGCCTGCCTTGGCCGGGGCTGCAAGGTCTGGCGCTTGCAGGGGCCGCAAGCCTGGTGCCGCTGGTGTTGGGACAGGTGTGGCTGGCACTGACACGGCCGGGCGTCGCTTGATCCGCCTGATGGGTTCACTCGGGTTGCTCGCAGATGCGGAACATTCGCTCTGAGAGATGAATTCAGCTGTGCGGGTTCAAGAGAATTTGATAGAGCAAAGCCATGGCGATCAGCTTGAATATCTTTTCGTTGGTTGTGGTTCCGCTCTTCTATGCCGTTGGTGTGGTTTTTGCGCTTGTTGCAATTTCACAGGAGCGCAGCAGTCAGGGTGCGGTGGCCTGGACTGTCGCCCTGGTCGCAATGCCGTTCGTATCGGTCCCGCTTTTTGTCGTTTTCGGCGGGTGGCGGTTCAGTGGCTACGTCAAGAAATTTAGAACGCAGCTGGCAAGGACGCCCATAAGCAGAGATTTGCTTCCAGATCCGTTGCGTCTGACAGATACCGATCTCGGTGCAATGCAGGTTATTGAAAAGCTTGCACGGTTTCCCTTCACCAGAGGCAATGAAGTCGCCCTCCTGATCGATGCCGATGACACCTATGCGGCTCTTTTTCAATCGATAGATCGCGCGACGCGCAGCATCTTGATGCAGTTCTACATCATCAATGATGATGATGCGGGCCGGGAGTTTGCCCAACGCCTGATCAGTGCGGCAAAACGCGGCGTTGAGGTCCGGGTGCTTTACGACGAGATCGGGTGCAACAGGACCCCCGAGGCGTATTTTTCAAGGCTCAGAGACGCCGGGATTTCCGTTTCGCCATTTGGAAGTGCAACCAGGATGGGGAAACGGTTCCAGATAAATTTCAGGAACCACCGCAAGATTGCGGTGTTTGACGGCCAGATCGGGTTTACCGGCGGGCTCAACATTGGTGACGAGTATCTGGGCAAATCGAAAGGGCGGCGAAGCTGGCGGGACACCCATCTTCGATTTACCGGCCCGACGGTCAAAGCTGCGCAATTCTCCTTTCTTGAAGATTGGCACTGGGCAACAGGCGAGCAGCTTGAGCTCGACTGGTCGGTGCCCTCGATACAGGATGATGCACAAACCGCCCTTTTCCTGGCCACTGGACCTGCAGACAAGAATGACACATTCAAACTGTTCGTGGTTCAGGCGATAAATGCGGCACGGGAGTCAATCTGGATTGCGACGCCCTATTTCGTGCCGGATGAGGAGGTAATAACCGCCCTCCATCTGGCGGTGATGCGAGGGGTCGAGGTGCGGTTGCTGGTGCCAGAAACCAGCGACCACTGGATTGTCGGACTGGCCGTTCATGCCTGGATCGACCGCGCACTGAGCAATGGGGCAAAGGTGCACCGGTACCGGCCCGGCTTCATGCATCAGAAAGTCATGCTGATTGATGACCGGTTTTCCTCGCTCGGGTCAGGAAACATGGACAATCGTTCGTTTCGGCTCAACTTTGAAGCCAGCCTGCTTGTCCTGGATGAGGAGTTCGCGCGCCAAACAAAGGCGATGCTGGAACGGGATTTTGAACGCAGCGAACCGATGCCCGCCGGCCATCTTGCCAGTCGCCCGCTTCTGTTCAGATTGATGGTCAATCTGGCGCGTCTCGCGTCGCCACTGCTCTAGCGCTCCAAGACGTCGAACTCTGTCTGTACAGGCAGGTGATCGGATAGCCGAACATTCAGCACCTCGGGTTTCTGGTAGGAGATCGATCTTGAAGCAAAGATGTGATCAATATCGGAACTGGGTTTCCAGGAAGGGTAGGTGCTCGTCAAATTGCCGGTAATCAGATCCAGTTCGGACCTGTCGGCAAAATCCTGAATCCAGGGGCGGGCCGAGCGGCAGTTGAAATCTCCCGCCAGGATCGTCTTTTCGCGCCCGTGCAATACGTCGCTGATCAGCTCCAACTGCCTCACCTGCATCTTGGCATAGAGGCTCAGATGAGTGTTCGCAATTGTATGGCCCTGTATGGTGCAAACCAGAAGACCGCGGCCTTTCATCCTTCCAGGCAGCCGGTATTCTTCAACTTCGTCAATCGGGTAGCGGGATAAAATCGCATTGCCGTGTTGCGAGATCCCGGGGATTATCCTGGTGGTCTGTGCCGCGCCGAACGGGAAGCCGGATATTTTCTTCAACGCATCATATTGCGATGAAAAGCCGCCCCGCCTTCCGCCCAGATCCAGCTCCTGCAGACAGACAATATCGAAGCCGGAAATAAAGCGGCCGATCTTTTTCAATGTCCTGTCTTTCGCCGGGCTGTGCGCAACCTGTTTTCTGATCCCGAACAGGTAGTCGCTGTAGTGCCGGCTGCCGATGCAAGCCTGTATGTTGTAGCTCAGCAGTTTCATTCCTGTCGGGACCCGTCGCGTGGTGGCTGGAGTATCGGAGCAGCCGGTTTGCCCCGGGCTCCGGTTCGATTGTGAGGCAGTTAAACGGCATGCTCCGGGCGTTGCAAGCGGAGGCGCCGAAAGAGCTGTTTCCTCAATAGCCCACCGTCGCCGATCCGGTCCGCCTCGGGTCCGATGCGCCGAGCAGCAGGCCCTTTTCCGCGTCGACATGGATCGACTGGGTCGAGCCCATCACGCTCTTGACCGTGATCGTGTGCCCCTTGGCTTCGAGCGCTGCCACGGTGTCGCGGCTCAGCCCGCTATCCTCGACACGGATCTCGTCAGGCAGCCACTGGTGGTGGATGCGCGACGCGTGGGTGGCCTCGGCGACATTCATGCCGTGATCGATCATGTTGGAGATCAGCTGCAGCGTGGTGGTGATGATGCGCGAGCCGCCGGGGCTGCCGGTGACCAGCAACGGCTTGCCGTCTTTCAGCACGATCGTCGGGCTCATCGAGGACAGCGGCCGCTTGCCGGGTTCGACCGCATTAGCGTCGCCGCCGATCAGGCCATAGGCGTTGGGCACGCCGGGCTTGGCGGAAAAGTCATCCATCTCGTTGTTGAGCAGCACCCCGGTACCGGCCGCGGTCATGCCCGAGCCATAGGAGAAGTTCAGCGTGTAGGTGTTGGACACCGCGTTGCCGTCCTTGTCCACAATGGAGAAATGCGTGGTCTGGTCGCTCTCGTAGGGCGACAGCTTGCCGGGCTTGATGCTTGAGGACGGCGTGGCACGATTGAGGCTGATACCGTCGCGGATTTTCGCCGCATAGTCTTTCGAGGTGAGTGCTGCGACCGGCACATCGGTGAAATCCGGGTCGCCGAGATATTCCGAGCGGTCGGCATAGGCGCGCTTCATGGCTTCTGCCATCAGATGGATGGTGTCGGATGAATTGTGCCCGAGAAAGCCTATCGGGTAGCCCTCCATCACGTTGAGGATCTGGATGATATGGGTGCCGCCGGAGCTTGGCGGCGGCATCGAGACGATCTCGTGACCGCGATAGGTTCCTGTCACCGGCTCGCGAATGACTGCTTTGTAGTTCGCCAGATCCTCCACCGTCATCGAACCGCCGGCTTCCTCGACCGAGGCGGAGATCGCTTCTGCCACCTCGCCGGTGTAGAAACCGTCCGGGCCTTCTGCCGCGATCTTTTTCAGCGTCGCCGCCAGATCCGGTTGCTTGAGCACATCGCCGGGTTCGTAAAAGCTGCCATCAGGCTTGTAGAAGATCGCAGCCGAAGCCGGCCAGGTCTTGAGCCGCTTTTCCAGCGACTTGAGACTGTCGGCCAGATCGGCGGTGACCACGATGCCGTCCTCGGCGAGCCGGATCGCCGGTTCTGCGGCCTCGGCGAGCGTCAGGGTGCCGTAGGTCTCGAGCGCCAGCTGCATGCCGGCGACGGTGCCCGGCACCCCGACTGCCAGGCCATGAAATCGCGACAGGGTGCTGTCGGCATTGCCCTCGGCATCGAGATACATGTCGCGCGTCGCACTCGCGGGCGCCATCTCGCGGTAATCGATGGCCTTGGTCTCGCCGCTCTCCGCGTCATGCACCATCATGAAGCCGCCACCGCCGAGATTTCCGGCGCGGGGCAGGGTGACGGCCAGCGCCAACGCCACGGCGACGCCCGCATCCACCGCGTTGCCGCCGTCTTTCAGCACCTGCAGCCCGATGTCTGCGGCGACTGCTTCCTGCACCGAGACCATGGCCTCTTTGGACCAGACCGGATGCACCGCATCCATCGAGCTGTAGATCGCCGCTTCCTGGGCATGGGCGGCAGCAGGGGCAAACGCGATCAGGGTGGTGGCGGCGAGGGCGGTGAGGGGGCGGAACATTGCGTGGTCCTTTCGAAACGGGCAGGCGGCGGGTTAGCCATGCGTCATCGCGCGGTGTAACGCGGAGTTCATCGAAGGCGAGATCGTCGATTTCGTCAACCGAGATCTGCATTCCTTGCGATGCCTTGTCCTTCAGGCTGGGACGAGAACAGGGCGGCAATACGTGCGGCGCTCTTTATCAGTGCCATGCCGAACCCTATCTATAGGCCATGAGCAAAAACGCCCCCGACACGAACTGACATGGCGATCCTCGGCATCATCGGCCTTCTGGCCCTGCTTGCGGCGATCTATGGCCCGCAATACTGGGTTGGCCACACCATGCGCCGCCACAGCGAGCACAGGCCGGATTTTCCCGGCACTGGCGGGGAGATGGCGCAGCATCTGGTGGAGCGGTTCGAGCTTGACGGGGTCCGCGTCGAAGCCACCGAGGCCGGCGATCACTACGATCCCGAGGCCCGCGTGGTGCGGCTGTCGCAGGCCAATTACGATGGTGCGAGCCTGACCGCCGTGGCGGTTGCCGCGCACGAGGTCGGCCACGCGCTGCAGCACCATCGCGGCGAACGCGGGCTGGCGCTGAGGCAATCGCTGGCCGGCTTCGCCATGACGACGGACAAGATCGCCTCGGTGTTCTTCATTGCCGCACCGGTGCTGGCGGTGGTGCTGCGCGCGCCGATGGCGATGCTGGGCATGGCGGTGATCGGCATCGGGCTGCTGGGGATCCGCGTTGTGGTGAACTTTGTCACGCTGCCGGTCGAATATGATGCGAGTTTCAACAAGGCGCTGCCGATCCTGCGCGAGGGCGGCTACCTCGCCGACGAGGATCTGGCCGGTGCCCGCAGCGTGCTGAAGGCCGCAGCCCTGACCTATGTCGCGGCCGCATTGGCGGGGCTGCTCAATCTGGCGCGCTGGATCAGGTTCCTGCGCTGAAAGCCTCTTGAATTTCCGCTGCGCTGCTGCATCTGCTATGATCCAGCCATCATAAAACGACCAACCGGAACGATGCTGAGGGAGATTTTCATGACCACCAGACGCACCTTTATTGTTGGCGGCGCCGCCGCTGTCGGAGCCATCACGCTGTTGCCATCGCTCGGCTTTGCGGCCGCGCATGCCGCGAGCTTCAACCTGATGGACGGCAAGATCGTCATTCATCCGGTCGAGCATGCCTCCTTTGTCATGGAGAGCCCGGCGGGAACCATCTATGTCGACCCGGTCGGCGAGGCAGGCCTGTACGAGGCGCTGCCCAAGCCGGACCTGATCCTGATCACCCATCGCCATGGCGATCACTACAATGCCGATCTTCTGGCAGCACTTGCCGACGCGCCGATCCTGACCAATGAAGATGTGAAAGGCATGATGCCGGAAGAGCTGCAGGCGCGCACCGAGGTTATCGCTCCGGGCGGCAGCACCGAGATGATGGGTGTCGCGATTGCGGCGATTGCATCCTACAACACCTCTGCCGACCGGCAGGATTTCCACCCCAAGGAGCGCGGCGATCTCGGCTTCGTGCTGAGCATCGATGGCAGCCGCATCTATATCTCCGGCGACACCGAAGGCACGCCGGAAATGCGGGCGCTGGAAAATATCGATCTCGCCTTTGTGTGCATGAACCTGCCGTTCACGATGACCGCCGAACAGGCCGCCGATGCGGTGGCGGAATTCGCGCCGGGCATGGCCATTCCCTACCACTATCGCGGCCGCGACGGCGGCACCCAGGACCCGCAAGTCTTTGCCAAGATGCTGAGCGAGGCGGGCAGCTCGACAGAGGTCAAGCTGCACGACTGGTATAACGGCTCGCTCGGCTGAGCCGCCGAAACGCCGCTGCGGTGCATCCGCATCTTGCTGGGTCCACGCTTTTCGCGTGGGCCCGGTTTGCGTTGGAGGCAGCACACATGCACCAATCAGATTCATGCTTCCGATTTGCTTCTATCCGCCGGAGGGGTAGAAGGGCCGGAGAACGCTGTTGTCGCAATCCTGCCACTGCCCCGAAGGAACTCCCTTGAATCCCCCCGATCGTATCGAAGAACTGTTGAGCGCCACAAAAGATGCCTTTGCCAGCGGGGCGCTGGTGCAGCTCAAGCTTGGCGGCTATCACGGCGACGAGCCGGATCTGAAGGCGGTGCTGGTCAAGAAGATCAGCACAAAGGCCGGCGACAAATACTCCTTCACCTACCGCTACAAGACCCGCGACACGATCAAGAACTTTTCTCAACCGGAGGCGCTGGCGCTGTTGCGCGACGGCCTCAAGGACGCGTTCCGCAGCGCACAGTTGGCGACCACCGAATTCGACATGATGTTCGAGCGCAATGGCGCCAAGATGCGCCTGAAGCGCACCGAGGTGGAAGGCCGCGCGGCGCCGTCGACCGATCACAACCGGGCCAAGAACCGGCCGCTGACGGCGACCGACAAGCCCTGGCTCAGGGCGCTCGGGCTTGCGGGCAATAACGGCGCCATCCGCAATGATGCGCAGGACAAGTTTCGTCAGATCAACAAGATGGTGGAGATCTTCGCGCCGCTGGTTGCGGCGCTGAAGGCAGAACAGCCGCTGATCGTCGATATGGGCGCGGGCAAGGGCTATCTCGATTTCGCGCTCTATGATTACCTTGCGACGGTTGCCAAGCGCCCGGTGCGCATTGTCGGCGTCGAGCTGCGCGAGCAGCTGGTGTCTGATGGCAATGCCACAGCCAGGGCATCCGGCTTCGCAGGCCTGAGCTTTGAGGCTGGCACCATCATGGAATACAACGCGTCGGGCGCGGACGCGGTAATTGCGCTGCATGCCTGCGACACGGCGACTGACGACGCGATCTTCAAGGGCATCCGCGCCGGCGCCGCGCTGATCGCGGTCGCTCCC